>MDTB01088399.1_pt1 | contig 11926 bp, 10 predicted proteins | sample 811161 | NCBI WGS metagenome assembly MDTB01 (sample SAMN05326650, study PRJNA326480) | marine metagenome | isolation source: seawater | place: Mediterranean Sea | collected 2009 | reverse complement strand
TGAGATGCAACTATTTGAAGATGGGGGGCATTATTCCTATAGACGGCATCCCAAAAAATGGAATGAAACGATTGAGACTTTTTTATCATCTGCTGAATTAAAACTATGATTAAGCTGATTTCAAAGATAGCTCTCAAAAAGGAGATAATGAAATGCCAAAAGCATATTGGGTAGCGGCATACCGCGAAATATATGATGCTGAAATGCTAGCTGCTTATTTAGAGCTTGCAACCCCTGCAATCAAAGCAGCAGGCGGAAAATTTATTGCAAGAGGCCCTGCTGCAAAAACCTATGAGCAAGGCCTTCTTCAGCGAACAACGATTATCGAATTTGACTCCCTGCAAACCGCAATAGATATGCATGATGGCCCTCAATATCAGGCAGCCTTGGAAAAACTAGGGAATGGCGTTAACCGTGATTTGCGACTTGTTGAAGCCGTTGATGAGTAGGGGTTTAAAGTCATCTTTTTTAATGTAGCTAATTGCTAAGGGCGTAGCTAATTGCTAAGGGCGCGCTCAAAAGCAGCTTGGCAGTGAATTTCAGTTGTATCAAATAGTGGCAATGATGTGTTGTTTTGATTAAGTAACATGCAAATCTCGGTACAGCCCAGAATTAGGCAATCTGCCCCTGCGTTCTTTAGCCTATCTGCTATATTGAACAAATTTATCTATGCTTTCTGCTCTAATGTCGCCTATGCATAATTCATCAAAAATTACGCGGTGAATACTGTCTCTGTCATCTGCATTCGGTATGATAGGGGTTAATCCTGCCTCTTTTAGATTGTCGGTGTAGAAATCTTGTTCCATCGTGAATTTAGTGGCAATGAGTGCAGGTGATTTAAAACCAGATGCGATGATTTGGCTGGCTGTTGCCTGTGCAATATGAATAAAATCAAGATGAGTATCTGCCAGCATCTCATCACATATTTTATGCATTGTGTTTGTAGCTAATAGCAGTATCTGTGCGCCTGCCGCCTCTAGTTTTTGTGCCTCTTGGTTTAAATATAAGCCTGCTTCATACCACTGACCTTGCTGTTGCATCTTGTCTATTTCTGCAAAATTAACAGACCGGATAATGAGTTCTGGGCTGTTAAGGCCTCCAAGCTTTGTTGCTGTAAGCCTGCATAGCACATTATAATAAATTTTGGTGGACTCAACAGACATGCCCCCCAAAATACCGATTATTTTCATATTGTTAATCCTTCTTAATAAGGGTGTCTCAAACCACTGGTTATTTACGATAGAAGATTAATACTTAATAAGAAGTGAACTAGCTATCTAGTTTAGTCTCATTAGCCTAGATTTCGAAGGCTAATGTGCATATGAATACATAAACCTAATCACATATTTAGCATATTTAGAGGCTGAATTATTTTGCTTTTTAAGCAGAATATTGCTACCTCTCCCCTATCATAATTTAATTATTTATATGTGTTAAAAAAATGCCCCAATTTAATCTTGAAGCAGAATCCATTCATATCTTCAGAGAAGTTGCTGCTGAGGCTGAAAATCCTGTATTTTTGTACTCTGTTGGTAAAGACAGCGCTGTTATGCTTCACCTTGCGCGTAAAGCGTTTTATCCTGCCAAGCCGCCATTTAAGTTTCTTCATGTAGATACAAAGTGGAAATTCAAGGAGATGATAGCCTTTAGAGATACGCATATGGCTGATTTGGGTCTTGAGTTGCTTGTTCACACAAATCCAGACGGGCTTCAACGTGGCATTAATCCATTTGACCACGGCTCTGCAATGCATACCGATATTATGAAAACAGTTGCATTGAAGCAGGCTCTTGATAAATATCAGTTTGATATTGCCTTTGGTGGTGCACGAAGAGATGAGGAGAAGTCACGCGCAAAAGAGCGCATATTCTCATTTAGAACAGCTGAACATCGCTGGGATCCAAAAAATCAAAGACCTGAGATTTGGTCCTTATATAATACCCGCAAAAAACCAGGTGAGACAATCCGCGTTTTCCCGCTTTCCAACTGGACTGAACTTGATATCTGGCAATATATATTATCTGAGAATATTCCTATTCCTGATTTGTACCTTGCCAAAGAACGCCCAGTTGTGGAGCGTGATGGAACACTTATCATGGTAGATGATGAGCGCATGCCAATAACAGATAAATCAGAAATTCGCCATGAAATGGTACGCTTCAGAACCCTTGGATGTTATCCATTAACAGGGGCAATACGCTCTGTTGCCACCACATTGCCAGAGATTGTGCAAGAAATGCTATTATCCACCACCTCCGAGAGACAGGGGCGTGTAATTGATGGTGATGCAGGCGCCTCCATGGAACAGAAGAAGCAGGAGGGGTATTTCTAACATGCAAGAAAAGGATCTTATTTCTTCAGATATCAATGCCTATATTGCAAATCAGGCTGCAAAAGATACGTTGCGTTTTATTACCTGTGGTTCGGTAGATGATGGCAAATCTACGCTTATTGGACGGTTGCTTTATGAATCAAAAATGATTTTTGATGACCAGCTATCTGCCTTGCAAAAGGATTCCTCTAAATTTGGAACGCAAGGAGACGAGATTGATTTTGCTTTGCTGGTAGACGGTCTAGCAGCAGAGCGCGAGCAGGGGATTACTATCGATGTTGCGTATCGTTTTTTTACAACAGATAAGCGTAAATTTATCGTAGCGGATACACCTGGTCACCAGCAATATACCAGAAACATGGCAACAGGGGCATCAACAGCATCGCTTGCTATTGTAATGATAGATGCCAGAAAGGGAATCTTAGAGCAGACAAGAAGACATGCTTTTATTGCCTCTCTTCTGGGCATTAAGCAAATTGTCCTTGCTGTTAATAAGCTGGATTTAACCGATTATTCAAAACAGGTATTCGAAGATATTGTATCTGAATTTGATATACTGCAAAAACAGCATTTGCGTTTTGACCATGTGCAGGCCATTCCGTTATCTGCTCTCAAGGGTGATAATATCATTGAGAAATCTGATAACACTCCTTGGTATAATGGCCCGACCTTGATCCATTGGCTTGAAACGGTTGAACTTGCAAAGCAGGCTAAAGGTCCGCTCCGACTTCCAATTCAATATGTCTTAAGACCTAATTTAGATTATAGGGGGTATGCAGGGCGCATTGCATCAGGTTCTGTTACTGCCAATCAAAATGTTAAAATTCTCCCCTCTGGAATTGAGACACGCATTGATGAAATCACATCGATGGATGGCCCGTTAGAGATGGCAGGGGAGGGCGCATCTGTTGCTATTACACTTAGGGACGAGGTAGATGCCTCTCGCGGTGATATGATTGTCGAGGCAGGATTTCCAGCAGAATTATCAGATCAGTTCAGAGTAAATATAATTTGGATGCATGAGCAGGAAATGATACCGGGGCGTACTTATATCATGAAGGTGGAAGGGCAGGCAGCCAATTGCAGCATTGCAAAGCCTCGATATAAAATTAATGTTAATAATTATGAGCGGCTACCAGCAGATGTGCTGGCGTTAAATGATATTGGCTCGTGTAATATATCACTGGACAGAAACATACCCTTCGATCCCTATGATGAAAATCGCACTACGGGCTCGTTTATTCTGATTGATAAAGAAAGTAACGCCACAGTAGGTGCTGGTCTTATTCGGTTTGCACTTCGTCGTGCCTCAAATATCCACTGGCAAGCTTTGGAGATCAATAAATCTGCAAGATCACAAGCAAAATCCCAAAAACCCTGTGTGTTATGGTTTACAGGTCTGTCTGGCTCTGGGAAATCAACTATTGCGAATATTGTTGAGAAAAAACTCCATGCTAATTTACGACATACCATGCTACTTGATGGTGATAATGTGCGTCATGGACTTAACCGCGATCTTGGATTTACAGATCAGGATAGAGTTGAGAATATTCGCCGTGTAAAAGAGGTTAGCAAACTGATGGTAGATGCGGGACTTATTACACTTGTGTCTTTTATCTCGCCATTTGCATCAGAAAGAGATGGTGCAAGAGCGGCCTTGGGGGATAATGAGTTTATTGAAGTATTTGTTAAAACGTCTCTGGCTGAGGCCGAGGAAAGAGACGTGAAAGGATTATATGCAAAAGCGCGCTCCGGTCAGCTCAAAAATTTTACTGGTATCGATAGCCCCTATCAGGAACCTAAAAATCCAGAGATTACAGTTGATACAGAGATGATGTCTGCGGAAGAATCTGCAGAGAAGATTTTAGCCTATCTTGCGGATAATGGATATACCTAAACAAATTCTAGATAAATTCTAGAAAAACGTTAGGCAAACAGGTTTTTAATTTCTTCAATCTTATCAATAACATTAACCGACGAGGCGCGTGTTTCAACATTCAGCCTGACTAAGGGCTCATTATTGGATTTACGTAAATTAAAACGCCAATCCTCAAAAGCAAGACTAACGCCATCTGTCTCATCAATTGAGATTGCTTCAGGCTTGTATTTATCTAAAACATTTTGAATAGCATCATCTGCATTCTTAACTTCAAAATTATGCTCACCGCTACTCGGGAAAGCCTGATATTGAGACTGCACAAGCTCAGCGAGGCTTAAACCAGTTTCCGATAATAGCTCGATAATAAGAAGCCAAGGAACCATGCCGCTATCACAATAGGCAAAATCGCGAAAATAATGATGCGCTGACATCTCGCCGCCATAGATAGCCTCTGTCTCTCGCATGGCCTGCTTTATAAATGCATGTCCTGTCTTAGATTGGATAGCGTTGCCGCCTTTGCGGGATACAATATCTTTAACGTTCCAAATAACACGCGGATCATGAATAATGTTAGAGCCTGGTTGTTTCTCTAAGAAGCTTGTTGCCAGAAGGCCAAGCACATATTCGCCCCCTATAAATGTGCCTGTTTCATCAAAGAAAAAACACCTGTCAAAATCGCCATCAAATGCAACTCCGATATCTGCTTTTTCAGAAATAACCACATTTGCAGTTGCAGGACGATTTTCAGTAATAAGTGGATTTGGAATTCCATTTGGAAAACTATCATCTGGCTCATGATGCACACGGATGAATTCAAGAGGCGCTTTTTGTTTTAGTAACGCATCAGCTATCATATCAAACGTTGGACCTGCCGCGCCATTCCCAGAATTTATCACGATTTTTAAGGGCTTAAGCTTTGCAACATCTATGAAGCTCAGGACACGTTCGACATATCTCTGTCTTGCTTCTAAGGCAATATCAACATGTTTGCCTGTTACATTACTATCTGTCCAAGCTGCATCTTCTGCGTGTTTTTTGATAATTTGAAAATCTTTTATATCATCCAAAGGGCGAGAGTGAGATTTTACGATTTTCATTCCATTATAATCTATCGGGTTATGAGAGGCTGTAATAATAATGCCTGCATCTGCCTTAAACTCTGTTACCGCCCAATACATCTCTTCAGTGCCAGAAAGGCCAATATCCAGAACATCCCCGCCAGCATCCATGACTGCCTTGGATACGGCATCTGCAAATTCAGGCGAAGTCTGGCGGGCATCTCTTCCAATTACTACTGATTTTGCTTTGAAATGTTGTGCGATGGCACGTCCAATATTGTAAGCTATAGAGGCGTTGATATCCACGCCTAATTTGCCTCTAATATCATAGGCCTTAAAGCAGGTCAGCTTGCTCATCTAAATGGTCTTTCCGCTGTTACACTTAACGATAATCTAGCGTACTCCGAATAACAAAAAAAGGGGACAGGCTGATTAGTTTGAATTTGATGAATTTCTTAGCATCTATTTTTTTACTTAGAATTCACGGTATCTAGCCCATCAAGGCCTTTTGGATAATATAGCCCATGCGGTATTCTGCGAGAATCATTGAACCCCAAAAGGCCAGGAACAGCAGATAATAATGCGTCTATAAACAGGTTCTCTGGGCGCGTTGTTGCAACTGGCTTAGCAATGTTGCATGTGATAAAATTATCCGAATGTTCCATAAGCCGCTCGCGCAGTTCCCGCTCAGACTTTCGAAGAAACTGTCCATCTGCAAAATTTATCAGATAGGTTTTCCCTGCTATATGAAAGCCAAGATCAAAAGCAGCTGCACCAAGGAATGTACCTGATATATCGCAAACTGGAATTTTTGGATGTGGAAGCGGCAAAAATGCATTAAAACATATCTGGTTAGCATTAGAGAATAGAGGGTCTGATTTATCAGATATTTCTGATTTGGCAATTAGTACTGACTGTGCATCCACCCAAGTAAAATAAGATATAATCAAATGTCGAAGTGGTTTGTTAAAGGGGTGTATCTTGGTTAGCACTACTTCTTTTGCATGCCTGAAGATATCTTGGTTTTTATCAAATTGCAGTAGGTCGTCAGGCATCAATTCTGTCCAACCTTTACTTCCAATTCGTATATTATCACTCACAGTGTCTAGCTGAATATACTGCCTGTTAAGAGAAGCTGCGTGCCTATCTGTCTTATGCGCATTCCAGGGTATAGAAGGTGTCTCGCAAATGCCGTAAATCAGGATAGTAGATATTGTGGTTGTCATAGATTTTGGCCTTTATGGGTCTGAATTTAGATGTCTAATTCCAATACATAAAGACCGCCAGCCCATCTGTCTACGGCATAAATAATCCCGTTTTCATCTGCGTAAACATCGTTCATCTGTATCGCATTCACACGTGAGTTGGCAGGCTTTGGAGGCACAAAATAAGCTATTTCTTGAGGCTGATATGGATTTTTAATATCATAAACACGAATGCCAGCATTGAAAAACGCACCAATCAAAATCTCATCACTCCTAAAGGATGGGCCAGGCCTGTTTTCGTGCAGATTATGAGAGCCAAAACGCCCACCACGCAATCCAAACTCCTCTACTGGTGGGAGTGGCAAGGTGCTTATGGGAACTAGGTTTTCTTCATTGCGAGCATCTAAAACCCAAGTAAGTTTAGGCCAATCAGCGCCATCATCTTTAATACATTCATCAGATACAATCATCAAATCACGGCTGAATAAGGGCAATGCTGTATGAGAGAATCCCGGATATGGATTATGAGGGTTCCAGTTGCTAATTACTTTAGGAGCAGATTTATCGCTTATATCCATAACGTAAACACCCCCATCAATATATCCAAGATAAGCGCGGTCTGGGTGTTCTGGATATACATTTACATTATGCAGACGAAATGCATCACTTCCCATAGGATCAACGCCGCCTTCAGGATTTACGCGAGGCGGCAAATCTTCTTCATCTCCAACTCTAGCACCTGGCATCCACCATCTGCCAATTTCTTGTATTTTGCTTGGATTGCGGACATCCAGAATTTGATAAAATTGATCATCTCTTGGATGTTTTGGCTCAAAATCAGGCGCTCCGCTTGAACAATGTACGGTTTCGCCATCTACAAACCATAAACAATGCATGCCTCTTGAATGTGGTCCTGCAGTTGAGTGAAAACCAATTGATTTTGCCTGTTCGGGGTTGCTGATATCAAACAGCTCCATGCCGGCAGGCTCTAGTCCTTTCTCATAAACCTGATAGGCAACTGCAAGCACGTTTCCGCATACCTCCAACGAATTTGAGCGCATTTTCATATGAGGCAATTCAGTTTGACATACTATTTTGGTATTTTTCGGGTCAGAGACATCAACCCCCGTGAAATTCATCGGTGCGCCTTCATGTGCTAGCCAGATAATACGTCTGCCATCATCTGCTATTTGCATTGACACGCCCTCGCCAATACCCCCAAATCCATTTAAGGTATTTTGAGAAAGAAGATTCATATTCTTAATCAAAGTCTCGCTCATCTCTTCTCCTGAATATAGCAACTTTAAAATAGATTAGTCAGATTTTTGCCAAGGCTGTGGTTTAAACGAAATATAAACAACAAAGGCAATACTTATAACCAGCGCCATCGCAATAGGTCTGGTTAAAATATAAGAAATTGGTGCGTTGTTTGATACGATAAGCAAGTCACGCATCCCATCTTCGGCAATTGGGCCAAGAATAAGGCCTAACAGCAAACCTGCTGTTGAGAAATTGGTTTTTTGCATCAAATACCCGACTACACCAAAACCGATCATAATCCACACATCATAAATGTTATTGGTTCCTGCATAGGTTCCAATAACACTAAAAATAAGAATAAGTGGCGCAATAAGCCCTCGCGGAATAAGCGTAAGATACGCCATAATTCGAGCGAGAAAAATTGCAAAAAAGCCCATAACCACATTCGCTGCGATAAATCCCCACATAATTGTATAAATCACATCAGGCGAGTTTTTAAATAAGCGCATTCCAGGCTGGAGCCCATGTATCATTAATGCACCCAGAATAACAGCAGCTGAAATTCCGCCAGGAATACCCAGCACAAACATAGGAACAAGAGAGGTGCCTGTTACACCATTATTAGAGCCTTCAGTAGCAGCAAGACCCTTTGGCTCACCTTCGCCAAATTTATCGCCAGGTTTGGCGCGCCTAATTTCCCATGCATAGGCAATCCACTGTGCAACACTTCCACCTGCGGCAGGAATTACCCCCATCACAAGACCAACACCCCAACCGCGAATAAACGACCAACGCAGGTTAAAAATCTCTTTCCAGTCAGGCCATATTCGCCAGCTTAATTTTTGAACTCCTGAAATGGTTTTATTAGCATTTCCCTCGCTCAGCTCTAACGCCTGAGCAAAGGCAAATAATCCGATAATAGCGGGAAGTATCCCCAGTCCGGCCTCAAACCCAACAAAATCAAATGTAAATCGTGGAAACCCAGAATATTGATCAATTCCGATTGTTGATATAAGCAGGCCAAGCGCACCAGATAAAAGACCGCGATATACAGACCCAAATGAGACCGAAGCAATCGCAGTTAGTCCAAGAATAGCAACTAAAAAATACTCTGCTGGGCCGAATAGCAATGCTACTTTTGCAAGAGGCGGCGCTAGAACTAATAGCACAATACCACTTATTATTCCGCCAACGACAGAAGCAAAAGTGGAAATTCGAATAGCTTGAATGGCATTGCCACGCCGTGTCATCTCATAGCCTTCGATTGATGAGGCAGCAGAGGCAGAAGTGCCAGGAGCACGAAGCAGAATTGCAGAAAAAGACCCCCCATAAATGCCAGCAGCAAAACAGGATACGAGCAAAATCAAAGCTGTTTCTGGTGGAAACTGAAATGATACAGGTATCATAAGGGCAATTGCCATTGGCGGGCTTAATCCTGGAATAGCGCCTATCACTAATCCAACAATCACGCCAAGTAACATCGCCATGATATTTGTAAACTCAAAAATATTACCTAGATAATCAAATGCGTTAACGTCCATTTTTCCTCAGCTCCTATATAAACAGACCAGTTGGCAGGTTCGCTTTAAGGAATAACTCAAAAAACGCGTACATAAGGGGGAATAGCACGATAATAGTAATACCAACGGCGCGAATACTTCGCAGGCCGATAAGGTATGAGCATGCAATTAGAAATAAAATAGAAGAGGTAAAATACCCGAGAATAAAGATTAAGATAACATGTATAATAACCGTAAATGTTACGAATAAGGGCTTCCAAGTTAAAAAATCTAAATCAATTCGCACCCATTTATTCTCATCCCTATAGCTCTTTAAGCTGGCCTCTATAATCAATAGGCAGGATAGAAAACAAATACATCCAAATAAGAATAAGGGGAATAATTCACCCCCTGCAGGAAAGCCTAGGCTCACCAAGCCGAAATAAACCGATATCAGAATGAAGGCTAAAGCGGTTGCAATATTTGCGAGCCGCCTTGGAAGAACAAGTTGCACAGCATAATTCCTTATAAAAACAATATGGCGGCCTAAATTTATCTAAAGGCCGCCAAATTTCTAATTCTGGACTATTCTTCCATTTCCCAGAATTTTACTTTTTCGACCATATCTTGTGATGAGCGAAGGGTGGCCCATAATTCGTCACCTTCCTTGAACATAAGAGGGTTCTTATTATTCATTTCTTTCATCACATATTCAGGATTAACAAGCGCACGCTTGATAGCATCTAGTAAAATAGTACGCTTTTCCTCAGATAGTCCAGGAGCGGTTGCAAGTGTTCTGCCAGCGTATGAGATATTCATAAGGCCAGTAACTTCTGCAAACGTAGGAACAGAAGGAAGATTAGGAGAACGCTCAGCGCTAAGAACAGCTATCGGGCGTAATTTACCTTCCATAATCTGAGGTACATAATAGCCAACATTTCCAGCTACCGCATCAGATGTTCCTGCAAGTACTTCCTGAATTTTCTTTGAGTCGCCATTTGCATAGATTTTGCGAACTTTAAAGTCACCAATATTCTTTTCCGCAAAAGCAATACCCATATGATCATCAGAACCAACCGCTGTTGAGCTCATGATAACTTCATTTGGATTTTTTGCGACATAATCAAGAAATTCTGCCAATGACTGAAAGCGCTCATCGCCCTCACGCACAGCCCAGATGCACGGGTCTAGTGAGTGCCAAGCTAAGAAATTAAATGATTCAAGCGTTTCAGATCGCTTCATACGTGGGTCAAGCATTGATAATACGTGCGGCAAGTTAACAACCTGTAGCTTGTGGTCATCTGCTTCAGCATCCCATTTAACAGCCTGTGCCCATGCAACCCAGCCACCGCCACCAGCGATATTAACGACATTTACAGGTACGCCAAGCTCTTCTGATAGATAAGGTGCAAATAAGCGGAATGTGCGATCTGCGCCGCCACCCGGTTTAAATGGAACAACCAGCTGTACCGGCTTGCTTGGATAATCAGCCGCAATAGTTTGTGCAGTTGCACCAAATAATACGCCGATTGCCAATAGCATGCAGGCCGTCATTCGATTGATTTTTCGTGTAAAAGTTATGACACTCTTGATAGTGTGATGTATCATTTCTATCCTCCCAATTTTATTATTTATTATAGTTTACTAAATAGTAGACAAAGATTATCGATAAAATACAAGTGATTTCTTCGAAACCTCGTTTTTAGCCAAATTTCTGGGGGGGGATTATTATTTGTTTTTAACATGGCGCGAGAAGCTTTCTTCCAGCGCTGCACTGTCTAAATCTGTGAAAATAAATACCAATGAGGCAGCAATATTATCTTCGAGTTGAGACTCTGTTGCTTTGATTTCAGTAAAAATAGGTCCTACGGCTTGTATAAGAAGGTTCTCACTCATTCCCTTAAAACGCACAAATCCTTTCAGGCGCAAAATGGATAAGGGGTAGAAGGAATAAAGGGATGATAACCAATTTGTAAACGCGTTCCTATCTAGCGGTGTGGTTGATTGGATTGACCAGTTTTTAAATACAGCTAAATGATCATCTGGATCGATAGTTTCTGAATGGGGATGCGAATGCACCTGTTGATGTCCATGTTCATGTTCATGTCCAAGTTCATGTTGATGGGTATCTGAGGTGCAGATATAGCATTCATTTTTTGAAGGATGATTCTCAATGGCTTTGCGCAGCGTTTGAGAATCTATTTTATCGGTTATGGATGCAACTGGGTTTAGCTGAGTTATCACATGATGTGCATTATTGATATGGTTGCGCGTTGAGATATCTGTTTTTGACAGATAAATCAGATCAGCTTGAATAATCTGTTTGGCTGGCTCTTGATGAAGTCTTACTTGCTGATTGATGGCGGTAGCATCTACTACTGTGATGACTTTATCAAATCTGCATCTGTTATTAACAGATATATCCGTTTGCACTGTCTGCACGATGGGACCTGGCTGTGCAAGACCAGTCGTTTCAATTAATATCATATCAAAAAAGGGAATATCTTTATTTTCAGCTTGGGCAAATAAGGCTGCTATTGTATCTGCAAGATCGCCTCTAATCGAGCAGCAAACGCACCCATTCTCAAGCAATAGCGTATTCTCCACGCTTGATTTCACAAGTAAATTATCAATTCCTATTTCACCAAATTCATTGATAATTAATGCGGTATTCCGCATATCGTCGGAATTTA
>MDTB01087808.1_pt1 | contig 11927 bp, 10 predicted proteins | sample 811161 | NCBI WGS metagenome assembly MDTB01 (sample SAMN05326650, study PRJNA326480) | marine metagenome | isolation source: seawater | place: Mediterranean Sea | collected 2009 | reverse complement strand
TCTTTTAAAAAATCTAAATATTTAATTTTTGAAGATAATCCACCTTGTCTAAATTTGCCAAAAATTTCATTTTTTTTTGTTGCAACACCAACCATTTTTTTTTTTACAATCATTTTATAAAAAAGATCATAATCTGCCGAATATTTATAACGTGTATCATAAAACCCTATTTTCATTTGGGAGCTTTTCTTTATAAAAAAACCCACACTATGGGTTGTATAAAAACCAAAAGTCCATTTGATTTTTTCAGGATAGTAGCCATGCATTAGTTTATGTTTTTCAACTGTACCAAATAAAAAATCCAAATTTTCTTTCTCCGAAAAATAATGATTAACAAATTTTAGTGCATCTGAAAAATAAATATCGTCTGAATTAAGTATACCGATTATATCTCCGGTACAAACCTCTATACCTTTATTCATTGCATCGTATAATCCTTTATCTGGTTCACTTACCCAGTAATCTATTTTATCTTTATATTTTTTTATTATATCAACAGTTCTATCTGTAGACTTACCATCAATAATAATGTGTTCAAAATTTTTGTAAGTTTGATTTTTTAAACTTTTAATATTTTCCTCTAAGAATTTTTCTGAATTTTTTGTAACTGTAATTACTGAAATTTTAAAATTTTTGTTCAATTTTTATTATTTTTTAATCTTTGATATATTTTTTTAAAATAAGCACATACTTGTTAAGATTATTCTGGTAATCAAATCTATGTAAATATTTTTTTGCTAATATTGATTTTTTTTTTAACAATTTTTTATTTTTATAATAGTTGTAAATTTTTTTACACAAGTCTTTATAATCACCCGGCCTGAATAAGTCACCTAGTCTTCCATTCACTAAGATTTCTTTTGGTCCTGTAGGACAATTTGAGGAGATTATTGGCACGCACGCCGCTTGTGCTTCTATAAGTGTATTTGGTAATCCTTCATAATTTGACGGCAATATGAATAAATCAGAGGATTTAATATAATCTGATGCGCTTTTTTTATACCCAGCTAATTTAATATTGTTTTGTAATTTATTTTGAAAAATATAATTTTTTAAAAAATTATGATTATAGCCTTTACCAATTAAATATAGTTTGAATTTAACTCTAAATTTATTTTTCAAGAAATAAAGGGCTTTTAACAAAATTATTTGATTTTTTTGATTTGTCAGTCTTCCAATTGAAATAATTTTTAGCCCTTTAAAATTTTTAAAAAAATCAATTTTTTTTCTTTTCTTGTTTATTTTTATTGGATTTAAAATAACTTTCGAATTGAGATAGAAATTTTTATACAGATTCTTTTTAAAATCATAGCTATTAACTATAATTTCATCTGCTAAACTATATAAAAATTTAAAGATAATTTTTTTAAAAGTATTCGAAATGTATTTTTCAGGAGAAGTGTTTAATCTAATAATAACTTTAGCATTAATTGCTTTTGAAAAAATAATCGAAAAAAAATTTGACTGGAATGAAAGAATTAGAGCATTACTTTTTTTGAAATTTTTCAGTAACAAATAGGAACAGATAATGCTTTTAACAAAACGATTTTTATTATTAAAATAGTTGGTATTTGGCATTATTAATTTGATATTTTTACCAAATAAATTTTGGTTTATTCTGTTAGCTGTAATCAAATAAATATTTTTAAATCTTGATTGAATATAGTTTGTTATATAAAAAAGATTTTTCTCAACGCCTCCACCTTCAATAGATGGAATAAAAATTATTAAATTTCTCATCTTTTAAAATTTTCTATTTAAAGATAATTTTCTTTGTACCATTTTATTGTTTTGGATAAACCCTCTTCCAAAGATATTTTTGGTTTCCAACCTAATCTTTTTATGACTTTGTTATCAAGAATTTTTCTCATAGTTCCATCTGGATATTTTTTATTGTACTTCAGGTTATCTTTCTTCCCACTCAATCTACAAATCATTTTTGCAAATTGTTTGATAGAAAAATCCTTTCCACTTCCTAAATTTATAACAGGATTATTTTTTATAGTTTTTAATAATTTATTATTTCTCAATATTTTTTTTTTTAGAATAAAGAAAATTGCACTAGCTAAATCATCTACGTACATTGCCTCTCTTTTTGCTTTTCCAGTCCCCCAAATTTCAATCTTGGATTTTTTTCCACTACTGGAATTAACTATCTTTTTTATTAATGCAGGAACAAAGTGACTATTCTTTAAATTAAAATTATCATTGGGGCCATACAAATTACATGGCATCAATGTTAGATATGAAGTGCCGTATTGCTGATTATAATATTCACAAGCTTTTAGTCCGATAATTTTTGCTAGCGCATATGCTTCGTTTGTCTTTTCCAAGCTACTAGTTAAAAGATAATCTTCTTTAATAGGCTGTTTAGCTTTTTTCGGGTAAATACAAGAACTACCTAAATTTATAAAATGTTGAATTTTATTTTGATATGCTGCATTTATTAAATTAAGTTGAATCATTATATTAATATTTAAGAATTCTACTGGATATTTTGAGTTTGCTAATATCCCACCAACTCTACCTGCACAATTTATAATGGCATCTGGCTTTTTATATTTAATAAATTTATATACTTTGTCTTGGTTTAAGAGGTCGAGTTTTTTTTTTGTGACTAAAATTAATTTTTTAGCACCTTGATTTTTTAAATATCTTACTAAAGCTGAACCCACCATACCTCTATGACCAGCAATAAATATTTTTTTATATTTTAGTGGATTAATCATTTAATTTTGTTTTATCTATTATAGAAAATAAATTTCTAAAATGAAAATCTTTTAAATATTCTTTCAGGTATAATTTTTATAGCTAACATAATAAGTCTCCAGAAATTATTTATATAAACAATCTCTTTTCTTTTATCTATTGATCTTTTTAAAATTGAAGCAACAACTTTAGGATTTGTAACGAGTAAACTTGGTGCGTTTAGTTTTGTGTCTCTAAAAGGTTTGGTATTCATGTAGCCTGGTATTATTGTAGTAACTAAAATTTTATCCTCAAAAAGTTTTTGCCTTAGAGCAGATAAAAAAGCAATCAGTCCAGATTTTGATGAAGAGTAATATATTAATTTTTTTCTTCCCCTTAATCCTGCCACGGAAGTAAAGGTAGCTATAAATGAGTTCTCATTTTTTATCATTTTTTTTGAAATTTCAGATAATATAATTACAGGATTAAGAAAATTTATTTTAATGTTTTTTTCTGCTTGATCTATTTTCTCATATTCTTTAATTCCATCTCCAGTGCATCCTGCAATCCAGAAAATTCCTGAAATTTCATTTTTAAAATTATTAAATATTTTTAAATTATCATCTAAGTTATATAAATCTGTTTCAAATATCTCTATTTTATCTTTAATACTTATAAGATAGTTTTTTTCCTCTACCAATTCCAAAAATTTTTTTTTATTTCTGCAAAAAATAATAAATTTTTCAGTTTCATTTGAATACAGTTTTAACAACTCTAGAGATATTTCAGATGTTCCTCCAAAAATTACAATTTTTTTATATTTCATATTTTCATTTTACTTAATAATTATGATTTGCAATGTTTTATAAAACCTTTAATTTTGGCAATGGAAAAATAAATTTAGTTCCTTGCCTTCTAATTTTACCCTCTCTTTTTAAAATTTCTTTTCTGAAATGCCATGGTAGCACCAAATAATAATCAGGTTTTATTTTCCGAGACAATTTTTCAGAAATTATCTTAATTTTAGTACCTGGCGTAAAAAAATTAAATTTTTGACTATTTCTATCAGCAATGTACGGAATTAATTTATTGTTAATATTAAAATACTGCAAAAGAACATTGCCTTTTGTGGATGCACCATACCCATGAATAGTTTTCCCATTGTTTAATATTGATAAAATTAGTTTATTAGTATCTTTTTTTACTAAATTTATTTTCTCAAAAAAAGTGGTAAAAGTTTTTTTATTTTCTAGGTTTATTTTTTTTTCTTCACTTAAGATAGAAAAAATTTTTTTTTTATTTTCTTTGTATTTTGCCTGCTTGTGACATATTAAATATCTCAGACTTCCTCCATTAATATTATTTTGTTTTATATCAAATACTCTCAAGTGATTCTTTTTCATCAAATTAATTATAACTTTGGTCGAATAATATTCTAAATGTTCGTGACATATTGTATCAAATAAACAATTTTTGATTATTGATAATAAATCTGCATGTTCTAAAAAAAATATGCCATCTTCATGTAATATTTTTTTTAAATCTCTCAAAAATAAATTTGGGTTTTTTAAATCATAAAACATTGATAATGCAGTAACGATTTTAAATTTTTTATTAATTTTATTTTTTTTTAAAACTCTATATGAAAAAAAATCAGATATTTTTTTATCAATTGTTTTATAATATCTTCTATATTTATTTATTAATGGGTCTATTCCTACAGTATTAAATTTTTTACTATAAAAATTAAGAAGAGTTCCATCATTGCTAGCTATATCTAAAATATAATCTTTATTCTTTGGCTTTACTCTACTGATTGCCTCTTGCACAACATCTTTAACATGATTTGTCATAGTTTTATTAATACCGGTTCTGTAACCATAATCTTTAGAATATAAAAACTTTGGATTAAAATTTCTATCTAGTTGCACCAATTTACATTTTTTACAAATAACCAAGCTCAGTTTATTTTTGGGTATAGATTTATTATAATTGTTTGCAAATTTTCCCGTAAAACTCATTCTGCCGAGGCTAAATAAAAACTCTAATTTTTTTCCTCCACATGATCTACATTTTTTTATCTTCATAAATAAATTGTAATTTTTAAAATATTATAATTTTTATTTACACTAAAGTATATTATTCATTGAGAAATAAATTTTATATATTACATAATATAAGTTACATACAAATGATTAAAAAAAAAAATATAGTTATAACTGGTGTATTGGGGCAAGACGGTCAAATTTTATCCAATATTCTTTTAAAAAAAAAATATAACATTATTGGAATTGTTAAAAAAATCCCAAAAGCAAAAAAGAATAAAATTAAATTTAAAAAGATAAACTTACTGAATTATAACGAGCTTTCAAAATTCTTAGATAACTGTAAATTAAAATCTTTAATTCATTTGGGCACAGAAAATCCTAACTATTTAGAACTTAAAAAAAAAGTAGATTTTTATAAAAAAAATCTCAAAGTTACAAAAAATCTAATAGATTATTTTTCTAAAAGACAAGTAGATAAAAGATTAATTCTAATTGGGAGCTCTCAAATGTATGGAAATAAAAAAAAAAAAGTGAACTTAAATTCTAGATTTAAACCTATTAATTCATATGCAAAATTTAGAGTTGAGGCTTATAATTATATGTTGAAATCAAAGAGAAAATATAAATCAAATATGATGACTGCAATTCTTTTTAATCACGATTCAAAGTATAGAAAAAAAAAATTTTTAATTCCTAGGCTAATCAAAATAATAAAAAAAAAACAGATTAAAAAATTAAGGTCTATTTATGAAGAAAATATTTCAGGAGATTTTTCACATGCTGAAGATATATGTAATGGTTTATATAAATTGTTACTTTTAAAGAGTTGTCCAGATAAATTAATTTTCTCATCTAATAAGAGAACCTATATAAATGAAATAATTCATAATTTGATTAAAATTAATAAATCAAAAATTAATTTGAACACTGATATTTTAAAAAACACTTTTACTCCAGTTGGAGATAATAGGCTTACAAAAAAAATTTTGAATTGGAAACAAAAAAAAAATATTTTTGTTGCTGCTAGAGAATTAAATAAATAATTTTTTTTTAATGAAAATTTTTAATAAATAGATTATTGCAGAAAAGATATCAATTAATCTCATTTTAGAAGAACCTGACAACCTTCCAGGAAGTTTAATTGGTATTTCTCTTATCTCGTATTTTTTTGATAAAATAAAGATACTTTCCCAAAAAAAAGAGTAGCTATCATTTTTAGCAATCAAAATATCCTTTAATTTTATTTTTTTAGTATCATAACATCTAAAGGCACCTGAACTATCAAATTCGATGTTTAGAAGTAATTTAATCACATAATGTCTCAAAGTTGTAAGTTTTTTTCTCCACACACTCCAGTCATTGAGTGAATTTTTTTGTAAAAATCTATTAGTCGATACAAGACCAATTTTTTGTGAAGATAATAATTTAACCATCCTATTTATATAAATAGGGTTATGAGTACCATCACAATCCATTGTTATAATAATTGAATATTTTTTCTTATAGCCCCATTTTAAACCATCTTTGTGAGCAGAGCCTATACCTAATTTTTTTGGTCTTCTAATAAGAAATATCCTCTTATATTTTTTTTTTTCTTTAAGAATGTTTTGCACAGTTCCATCTTTAGAATTATCATCTATAAATAAGACATCAAATTTGTTGTTTTTTTTTAATTTTTTTACTATTGGGTTAATGTTTTTGACCTCATTTAGAACAGGGATAATTACTAAAATTCTTTTTGGCATAACTCTATTAACTCATTTAAAACATATATTTTAATATTTTCAGTGGACAGGTTTATACATTTTGAATAATCAATTTTTGAGATTTTACTTTGCATTAAAATTTTATTATTATTTAAGACTATTATTGATGGTTTAAAAATTTTATTTTCTCTATAATTTTCAAACTTATTACCTAGTCTATTAAATTCTTCTAATGGTAGAGCTATAGACTGAACATTTAAAGGAGTAGTTTTGTTTATTACTTCTAATTCCTCAGTTTTAAAATTAAGTGATTCATTGATGGTTTTGAGTTTACTCGCTGAGTATCTGCCCCAAAAGAAAAGTTGAGTATTTGCGTTAAATAATCTCCATTGGTGATTCTGATTTTCAAAAAATTCTAAAAATAAGTTTTTATTCAAATTTAAAAATTTGAAGGTATAAATTAGATCATTTTCTATTGTCTCATGTTTTTTAGGGACCATCTGACCACTTATTGGTATAATATTTTCTATCCCATTAATTATAGACCACACCATAAGCTCAGAGCTAAATGTAAGCAAATTAATTTCATTTCTATTCATTTTTTTTATTAAATAAATGGAATTTGATATACCCTCTCTGTAAGATGAATAATTCTCATCTAAACTTTTTTTTTTGAAAAAATCATAATAATAAAAATTATTAAAAAATATTAATATAAATAATGATATGAGTCCCAAATATCTAATAACACTAAGTGATTTAATATTAAAGTTGTAAATAATATTTGCAAAATAAATAAAAAGATAAATAAAAGCTGTACTTACTATTAGATTGGTAAAATGATATATTAACCCAGTTTGCGGAGATATTAAAATGAATATAAAAGGAGCTGTTACAGAGGAAATAAATATTATAAATATTTTATTTATTAATTTGTAATTTATTGTTTTTGTTTTATTTGAGTAATAATTTAAGAGTGATAGGATCGTAAATAAAAATATAAATTTAATTGATAAAATTTTTTCAAACAAATATTTGAATAAAATTATTTTTTTATCAAAATTCAAATCAATTAAATAAACCCTCTCTTTATATTCTATTTCTGATGAATAAAGAAAAAAGATAAATGGAGCAGATAAGATTAAAAAAGACAAGATGCTCACTATATAATATTTGAAATTTGAAATCCTGGTAAATTCTTTTAAACCAAAATAAATACAAATTAATATTATAAATGAAATAGCCTCAATAATAAAAAAATAATAGAAAGAAGAAAATGAGATAGATAAAATTATCGATAAAATTATAAAATTTTTGAAATTAAAAATGTTATTAAAATTTAAATTTAAAAAAAATAAAATATAAATAAAAAAATATAAATTTACAATTAATGGTCTAGGAAATCTTAAATTGTAAATTTCATAAATTGCTGATGAATAAGGAATATTAGTTAAATCAAAGTATCCAAAGACACTTGGAATACAAAAGATAATAGTTGATAAAAGTAAAATATATAAATTTGAAAAATTAAACTTCTGTAAAATTGAGTAAAATATGTAGTAAAAAACGTATATACAAATAAATTCTAAAATTAAAATTGAAAAGTTTCCAAAAATTAAAAACAATATAGAAGGAATTAAAACTGAGTAAAATGGAATAGGTAAATTTTTTAAATTATTAATTTCTTTGTCATAAGATGGGTTAAAATCCAAATTAGCAAGTGCCTCACTAAAAATATAATAGAAAAAACCATCTCCAGGTGTATCAAAAATAACTTTTAATGAGATATCATCTTTAAAAAAATAATAGGATATAATCCACTTAAAGCTAAATAATGATAATGTTATTATCAATATCAATATATTGATATTAATTTTTTTATAATTATTGGTCATTAAAAAATGATTTGATTTTAAAAAAAATATATATGATAGATACACTCTTTCTATTGAAATAATAAGTATATTTTAATATTTATTTGATAAATTAATCAATGAAAATTCATACAATCTTTTTTCTATCAGAATTTGTTTTAGGTGGCGCAGGAAATTCTATATATAAATTATGCAAAAATTTACCGAAAAAAAAATATCAAATATCAATAATTTGTGTAAATAAATGTTATTATAAAAAATATTTTAAAAAAGAAGGCATAGATGTTTATGAAATAAATGCCAAAAGAGCTTTATTTGCTTTTTTTAAGATAAAAAGATTATTAAGTAAACTAATTTCTAAAAATTATAAGTCCAACATATTTTTATCAAATATTCATTATTCAAACGTTTTAACTATTCTTTTTTTAAGAAATTTAAAATTAAAAATATGCTTAATTGAAAGAACACCTTTTCAAGAATTAGATATCTACTACGGTAAAATTGATTTAATTAAAAAAATTATAATTAAGTTACTCATAAGATTTACTTTTCACAAGGCTGATTTATGCGTATCTAATTCTAAGTATATTTCAAAAATATATAATAAAAAATATGATTTAAAATTTAAAACAATTTTTCCACCATCTTTTGATGGCGTATTTATAAATAAAAAAAAGGATCTTAAAAATTCTAAAATAAGATTCGTTACTGTTTGTCGTTTAACAAAAGAGAAGGGTCTATCAAAATTAATAAAAATATTTTCAAAATATAAAAAAGAATTTTATCTCGACATAATAGGAGATGGACCAGAATTACATAATTTAAAAACATTAGCTTATAATGCTCATAAAAATAAAAATGTTAGATTTCTTGGAACAATAAGTCCTTTAAAAATCAAATTCTATTTAAAAAAATATGATTATTTTATAAATTTTTCAGACTTTGAAGGCTTCCCTAATACAGTTATTGAGTCATTAAGTTTAGGTATTCCAGTTTTGGCTTCTCAAAGTTATGGGGGCATAAATGAAATTTTATCGAACAAAAAATTTGGCCTAATATTTAACAAAGAAAGTTTGTTAGAAAAATATTTAAGAGATATCTATAACAAAAAAATAATAATTAAATTTAATAAATCGCAAATAATAAATCATTTGAACAACTTTAGTTTAAAAAAAAATGTTGAAAATTACGATAAATTATTAAATAAATTATCTGAATAATTTCCAATTTTTTTCATACCATCTTACTGTTTTAAGTAATGATATTTTTATATCGGTAAACTTCTTTTTTTTAATAATTTTTTTTATCTTAAAATTTGATCCATGTGTTTTTTTTACGTCTGCTTTTTGAAAACTTCTTTTATATATTTTTGGTTTTTTTTTAAAATACTTATTAATAAATTCTAAAATCTTTGTTATTTTGATAGGATTATTTGAACAAATATTAACAACAGTATCTGATCCTAAAATTTTAGCGTTTAAAAGTTTATGTAAAATCTCTGTAACATCATCAATATATGTAAAGTCTCTTGTGTGATTACCATAATTATTTAAGTAAAATTTTGTTTTTTTAAAAAAAATTGTCTTCAAATATTTGTAAATAAGCATGTCAGGTCTACCCCACTCTCCATAAACAGTGAAGAATCTTAATCCAACAGATTTCGTGGCTGAACCGTTGAAGAACAATTCAACAATTTCCTCATTATTTTTTTTAGTTAATCCATAAATGTTCTTCGGTGAGATGAATTGATTTTCTTTTAATGGAAAATTTTTGCTTTCACCATAAACAGAACTGGAGGATGCGTAAAAAAATTTTTTTATTTTTTTTTCTTTTATCAGTTCGATCAAATTAAAAAAGGCTAATATATTGCTATTAATGTAAGATCTTGGGTTTATCAGTGAATATCTTACTCCTGCTTGTGCTGCAAAATGATAAACAATATTGAAATTGTTTTTAAAAACTTTTTCTAATTTTTTTTTTTCACACAAATCAAATTTGTAAAATTTAAAATTTTTATGTTTTTTTAAATCTTTTAATCTAGCTCTCTTCAATTTTTGTGAATAATAATTGTTGATGTTGTCTATTGAATAAATTTTATGATTTGTTTTTGTTAATAAACATTTACAAAAATTATATCCTATAAAACCTGCTCCGCCAGTGATTAGAATTTTCATATCAAAATATATATCAATTTTGTTCAAAAAAAGTATAAGTTTTATTTATGATTAAAATTTGTGTGATGGGTTTGGGATATGTAGGATTACCAGTTGCCCTTGGTATATCAAGTAAATTTGAAACTTTGGGGTTCGATATTTCTAAAAAAAGAATTAAGCAACTTGCTTCAAAATTTGACTCAAATGGAGAATATTCTAAAAGAGATTTTAATCGAAAAAAAATAACTTTTTCAGATAAGACTAAAGATTTAAAAGACTCTAATGTTTATATTGTATGTGTTCCTACTCCTGTTAAAAAAAATAATCTACCTGATCTATCTTTCATAAAGAAGAGTATTTCTATAATAAGCGCACATATAAAATTAAGAGATATTGTTATATTAGAGTCAACAGTTTATCCAGGTGTAACAGATTATATTGCTAAACTTCTTGAATTCAAAACTGGATTAAAAAATAATAAAGATTTTTACATGTGTTACAGCCCTGAAAGGATCAATCCGGGTGATAGGACAAAAAAAATTAAAAATATTAATAAAGTATTTGCTATAAATTCAAATGATAAATTTATTCTTCATAAGATAAAAAAAATTTATAAGTTAATTTCAAAAAAAATAATTTTTTCAAAAAAAATAAGAGAAGCAGAAACAGCAAAAGCAATTGAAAATACTCAGAGAGATTTAAATATTGCTCTTTTTAATGAAATATTAATTTTATCAGAAAAAATGAATTTAAATTTTAATGAAATAATTAAATTAGCTGCAACAAAATGGAATTTTATAAAATTTCAACCAGGCTTAGTGGGTGGGCATTGTCTGCCAGTTGATCCTTATTATTTATCTTACATTGCAAAGAAAAATAAATTTAGAACTAACACGCTTCTAAGTGGAAGATCAACAAACAATAATATGAAAAATTACGTAATTAATGAAATATTTAAATGTATTAAAAAAAATAAATTAAACAAAAAAACAAAAATTCTAATTGCAGGTATTTCTTATAAATATAGAGTGTCTGATTTGAGAAATTCTCTGAATCTCAAAATTTTTGAAAAGATTAAGAAAAAATATAAAAATACTTTTTTTTATGATCCTTTTGTAAACATCAAAAATAAATATACAAATATTAAATACTTAAAAAACTTCAAATTGATAGTTTTTTTAAGTTCCGGAAAAAAATATAAACCTATATTTAGAAATGCTGTAAAAAATAATTTGTTAATCATGGACCCTTTTAATTATTTTTCTTAATAAATAATTTTTTTATTTTTTCGAATAAAAAAGTATTATTAATGAAACAATCCCAAATAATAATTGAAGCTATATTGTTTTTAATATAGTTAAAGAGCTTTTAAATATTATAAAATGTCAAAAAATTTAGTTTTTACAGCAACTTATAATGAAAAGGATAATATTAAAGAATTAATAAAAAAAATAAATA
>MDTB01060997.1_pt1 | contig 11927 bp, 13 predicted proteins | sample 811161 | NCBI WGS metagenome assembly MDTB01 (sample SAMN05326650, study PRJNA326480) | marine metagenome | isolation source: seawater | place: Mediterranean Sea | collected 2009 | reverse complement strand
TTTTTCATTATTTATTGGTCTAGAAGATCCTTTGAGTTTTTTTACGCTAGAATCACTATTCAAGCCAACAACAACTCTATCTCCAATGTCAGAACAATATTTTAGAAGCTCTAGATGGCCTCTGTGGATAATGTCAAAGCACCCATTAGTGAATATTAACATGTCTCTTCAAGTAAACTCTGAATACATCTGATTAACTTTGTGTGATCATGATTTACAGCATCCGCAGCGCAATCTGGGCACTGGACTTTAAATCCGCACGGACCATGACTAGATATATCGATATATTTATTTTGTGGATAAGCGACCATCTTTTTAGTTTGGTATCCTGTTAATATTACAATTGCTGGGGTGTTGAAAGCCGTGGCTAAATGTGTTAGGCCGCCTTCACTAGAAAGTAAGAATCTAGATTTTTCAATTATTCCTCCTGCAGTTCTAAAAGTTGTTTTCCCAGTTAAGTTAATCACATTATTTAGAATTTTGTCTGTAGAAGAGCCAATTTGGACCACAGCAATATTTTTAGATATTTCATTTATTACTGCTTGCCATTTTTCAAATGGGTAATATCGATTAACGGTATATTCAAAATTAGAATGTGGCTCAATAGTAATAAATTCGTCCGGAATATATTTTAATAACGCGCTCACTTCTTGTTGTTCTCTAGAGTCTAAATTTAATTCGCACTTTAAAACTGGTTTAGAAAATCCGTAAGGCTCGCAAATTGTTTCTATTATGTGTTTATTTGATTTATGGATTGCTTTTTGTGGAGTATCGATTTCGCAATAATTTGTTTTTGGATTATTAAGCTGTATTTGAATTCCTAATTCTCCAGAAAAATCTTGCAAAAAGTGAGGGTTATTATAAAATACCGGCGACTTTATAAGCTTCGTAAGACTACCGTGAACCTCAACAGGAATTACTTTGACTCCATGCGTTTCATATATTTCTCTGGCTAATGCAGTCCAAGTAAGATAACCTCCTAACCCCATTTAAAACTCCTGGCCAAATTCCGACTCTATAATTTCTTTTTGAGAATATTTTTTCTGATCTCCCTTTTCGTCTCTAGTGTAATCCCATCCTAAAGGTTTGGCCACGTCTACAAAAGAAAGCGGAAAATCCCTAGATTGAAGCTCAGTATATTCTTTTTCTGTCAAATGTTGATAATACAATTCAGACTTATGAGGTGGTTCTGCGTATTGTCCGTATCTTCTATTACCTCTTATAAAGGCATATCCGCCGCGGATGTCATTCCAAACTGGAATAAATAAAGGGACTTGGCTAACAATATTAATTTGATAATTGGGGAATTTTCGCTTTATCATTAAATCATACACGTCTTCAGATCTTCCCCAGTATTCTTGAGTTTGCGGCCATTCAACCGGATAATCTCCGAATATATTGAAAACCTGCTTTTTAAAAAGACCCATAGTTTGAAAATGATTATCGTCAGAAGCCCAATATTTGTATCCGCTATTTCCTTTAAAATTTCTTCTAGAAACAAATCTATTAAAATTAGACACTGTTCTTACGCCGTTTAGCTCCAAACATAAGCCAGGCAGAGTTTTAAAATCTTCTACAACTTTAGTTAAAGAATCTTCACATCCAATAAAATTTAAATCGTCTTGAAGAAAGAGTATTGTGTCCGTTGGAGAGTTTTCAATTATTAAATTTTTTGCAATATATTCATCATTTGTCCAATTTCTATCTTTTGGATCTCTTAAAATAAGCTTATGAATTTCTCCTGACTTTTCTTTCTCTTTTAAAAAATCTTGTAGCCCAGATTCTACTGAGCAGTTATCTACAGCGATAAAATAAAAATTATCTCTCGAAAGATTTTCTAAGGATTTAAGTAATGCTTTGGTATATTTCAGTCTATTAAATGACGTTATGGCTATTGTTGTTATCATATTATTTTCTTCTATTGTAAAGTAATTCTGCTATTAGAAAATCTTCTTCATCGTCGATATCTATTGACTCAATTTTTCCCATTTCATAAGGATAAAAATTTTTTGCTATTACGCTTCTGTTTTTTATCATAGCATCTCTTTTTAAGATATTAATAGCAAAATTAGGGTGAAAAACGTCAGGAAGATCTTGAGATCTTGGTTGATTATCAGCGTCGTAATTTAAAGGCTTACCGTCCATCCACAAAAATTCTTTGACATTACTCACTGTGTTAAGAGACTCGAAAGAATTTAAGGAAAAATATTTTTTTATGCAATTGCTATAAGTCTCATCTTTAACTAGCGGATTAGTAACATTAGTATAAAGAATATGATCGCAACTCATTTCTCTAGCCATATATTCCCAAGCATCATTTATTGAGCATTCATTATTTGCGTATTTGGCTTCTCTTTTCATTGGAGTAGCCCCAAGATCTTGAGCAATTTTTAACATCTCGTTTGAATCTGAGCTTACACAAATTTCATCAATTTCAGAAATTCTAAAAAGCTGCTCAAGTTTTATTATTAAAAGATTTTTGCCAGCAAATGGTCTTATATTTTTATTTTTGACTCTTAGCGATCCAGCTCTTACAGCCACCAAAGCTTTAAGCATTATTTTTTTCCAAAGTTAGCAATTTATTAATAACGCTTTCTCTAGATAAATTATCTGTAAATTCTAGAGCTTTGTCATCGATATAATAATCTGCCATTATTTTAGGACTATACCCAGAAAGTTTTTTCTGGTCTGGTAAATTAGAATTAATAGCATCGAATTCTAAACCAAGAGATTTGCACCATTCTACAGCTTGAGTAAGAACTGGATATTTTTCGTTATCGCCTCGGTTAGTCCACAATATAATTTTATGGCCATCACCTCTCATTCTAATTAAAGTTTCCATAAGGCGTTTTTGATTTTCAGATTGCTCACCAATATCAGGAAAAGCGTATTCACAAAGTGTACCATCAAAATCGACTGCCAGTGTTAGTTTTTTACTCATATTTGCTCCTTACATTAGATACTACTAATTTTTTTGCTATTTTATAAGCTTCTTCGATAATAGAATCATTAGAATAAAATTCTGGATTTTGAACTTGCGCCTCAATGATGTCTCTTGCATATGTTCCGACCGCTACACCGTTTACTCTAACTCCACAGTCATTTGAGAGTTTTTTAGATAAAGAATTTGTTCCACCAGATAAAACTATATAAACGCCATTTTTATGACCATGAGGTCTATATTTTCTAGTTGAGGCTATTTGAGCTTTAGCTTTAGCATCTTTATCTTTTTTTCTATTGAGCCGCATGTTAAACTTTTTATTGATTACATCAGCGCAAGCTACTGCTTGAAGAGTTGTGTTATTATCATTTTGGCCGCCACTCATAGGATAACCGTCAGCTTGAACGATTAGTTTTCCTTTAGATATAGTTTTTGCTTTTTCTATTCTATGTTCTAAATTAAGATTCCCCAAATTTAATCTATCTAAACAAAGGGAGTTATAATTTTGTGGATTTATCTCATTCAATAATTTCCACTCTTTCATGACGACTTCATCATCATCAACGGCGGCGTGAAGTTCGAAACACTCGGCTCCTGCTTCTAAGCACTTTGGGAGAATATCTCTTAGCTCTTGATCATTATGCCTATAAAAAATAATATCGTCTTTAGGGCAAATATTGCTGCATTTTCCACAACCAATGCATAGATCTTTTATCACTATTTCTTTTGACTGATCTTCTTTTTCGTAAGACCCGCCAAGAGATATAAATTTTTCTAGATTATCTTTTATGTGAAAGTCATATGGTATGGCATCAGTAGGACAAACTGGCGCGCAAAGTCCGCATGAAATGCATGTAAGCGGGTCAATGTAAGATTTTCTAACGTGGTGATCTCCAGGCATTCCAATTGAAACCATTATAAACGGTCTATGCTCTATTTCTATATTTAGTTTTTTTGCTTTTTCAAAAGCTAAATCAATTCCTTGAGAAGCATATTTGACAACTTCTACATTGGCAGAAACATCTAGAACTTTAGCTCCTGCTAAAGTATAAACTAAGGCAAGCTTTTTGACATACTCTTTGTCTTCGTTTCCAGCACCGCAAATCATTTTAAAACATTTTTCTTCATTCAAAAGATTTGTTAGAACTTTAAATCTGGATAAATTTTCCATTACTTAATCCGTTCTTTTAAAACTTTAGATCTGCTTAGATAAGATTCACCAATACTGTTATAGTTCATAGCTTTAAAATTAAGCCAATCTATTTCATAAGAAATTACTTCTTTGATCATTTGTTGCAAATTTTCTACGTTATCTTTTTCAAGCTTTACAACCATATTTCTTGTTTCAATTTTGTCTAAAAGATTATTAGTATAAAGCTTCTTAATGAAATCACAGCTTTCTACTGATATGTTTCCGCCCATAGTCGTCATTAAGTTTTTGCTCTTTGCTGAAGAAAATATAGCTTCAACTTTCTCAGAAATAAAAGCACTGTTTACTTCTTTTTTGTCTTTTCCATATGATTTTGTAAAATCAGATCGGCCTACAATGATTCCTTCAAGAATAGATGCTTCGGGTGTATCTAATATTTTTTCTAAATTTGAATATGCTGTTTGCGTTTCGCAAAGAAAATAAAATTTGGTATCTTTGATGTTTTTTACTGCTCCTACAAATTTTTGAAACGCATAAGAAGTTTCTATCATTGGAGGAATGATATAATCAATGCCCATGCTAGCGCAATTATTAATATCAGTAATAGCTTCACAGCCGCCAATTTTAACATACATTTTTAGATTGCAAAGTTCTGTTATTCTTCTCATGGTAAGAACATCAGCTAAAACTGCGCCTTCGTCTTCGAAAGATTGTTTTATTCCAACTACGCCAAAATTGTTATGCAGATCTGACAATCGATTAACTAAAAATTTAAAAGTACTTTTTTCTTGATCTTCGTAATCGTATCTTTTTCCTTGCCAGCTGCCTATAATCTTACCATCTGTCATAATAAATTCCTTAATTAGATGCTATCTCAAGCAGTTCTTCTATTTTTGCTTCGGGAAATATCTTTAGTGAAACTGGGTTTATGATATAAATTTTTGTTTCAGGAAAAGATTTTGTTGCATGAGCTTTTATCCATTTCCAAGATCTTATAATTCTGTGAGCCGGCTCATTGCTATCTCCCTTATTATTTTCTATTCCAAAATGCGAAGTTTTTCCTTTTTGAAAATAATTACAATCTTGACCTACTAGAAATATATTTTTAAATCCACAATACAGAGCAAACTGCATCATATCCATACTAATAGAACCTACTTGGTTTATATTTTCAGAGACGATATCACTTGGAATATAAGAATAATTTTTTTCTTCGTATCTAGAAGTTTGATAAACTTCAAATTGGTTTTTAAATTCACCTAAATGAGGTACCACATCAGCTCTGCAGAATTTTTGAATTCTTGCTTTGGGGCTTAAAAAAGATTCTGGAGATTTAGAAAATCCAGTAAAAGCAGGATCGCCTATAAAATAATAGTCTAAATCTAATCCTATTTTTAAAGCACTATTACACCCAATTTTTATAAAATTAGAATCTAAATTGTTTTTCTTGAAATCACTCTCTAAATAAAGTTTTAAACTTGGTCCCGTAGCGAAAACCAAAAGTGATTTACCAGCATGGTGATTTTTATATTTAATAAAACATTGATTAGACATTACGGCTGTTCCTGAAAACATTATAGTAGTTTTCTGCAGATTTTTTAATTTGCAAATAGTCGCATTTTAAATTATTTTTTTCTAAGTCTAAAATTGGAATTTCTATTTCGTAAGGATTATCATAGTCAGTCAATTCAAAATTATAGGGATTATTTTCTGGAATAACAATTCCATTACCTCTTACGATTTCCATAGTCCCTCCTGAATCTGTACAAATTACTGAGCACCCTTGTGAGAGAGCTTCTACAACAACATTCGGACAATGATCTAACCAAGCAAGATGAATCATCCAATCAGCTTGTGAATATATGCTTAAGCAAGCTTCATGAGTTTGGTTTCCGAGATAAAAAATTCTAGAATCTTTTACTATGTGATCGGGATTTTTTCCTAAAACTAAAAGAGCATCATTTGAACTAGAGTTCTTTTGAAAAAACTCTATATTTTCTTTCAGTCTTTTTTGACGATGCCAACTTGCTGAGCAAACAAAAACTTTGTCATAATTTTCTCGCCATTTTAAAAAACCTGGATCTGGAATTGCTTTTTTAAATTTGATTCCATTGTGAATTACTTGCCCAGTTTTCTCTCCCCACCATTTTTGAGTCATTTTTTTATCAAAGTCTGATTGCCAAACAACACAGTCAGAATTATCATAAGCCCACTTAATAAGCTTATTATGGGATTCATATTGTTCTGGTTTAAACCATATCCCATCTAATCTTTGAACAAACAGAGACCCGGATCTGGGTCGATGAGTTGGTTCAATAAAGCACATAAAAACATCATAATTGTCATTAGGCCCGACAATTTCTACAGAAAAATTTTCTACTAATTCTAAAGCTAGCCTTTTTCCAAAAGTATTCGGGCCGGTGCTGGAATTAAAATCGACGTTGTCAAAATAAATTTTCAATTTAAAATTCTCATGTACTGTTCTATACTTTCATTCCAATCTAATGGAACGTATTTGTTTTTCTGGTGTTCAGCTCTTAATACAACTTCTTCTAATTCGCACAAATTTTTAAATGTATGATAACCACCAGCAAATTCTACTGCGCCACCGCCGTTTATATGGACATATGTTGGCAATCCAACTGCTAAAGCTTCTAAAATATGATTAGGGCCGGGGTCGAATCGACTACCGCTAATATAAACATCATGAACTGACAAGCTATTAGCTAGTTTTTCGCCATGGCAAGGCTCTATAGTTTTTGTATTTTGAAATGAATTCCTATGACGACCTATGTAGGTAAAATCAATGACACCTTTGCCTGCTAAATAATCTAAAAATTCGTAAGCGTCGAATCCTTTTAAAAGGTTATTTGACCAATGATGAGCTACTACAGATACTTTTTTAGAAAAACTAAGCATGCCGCTAGGTTTAAAAATGTTTTTATCTACACCATTATGAACTACAAAATTATTATCACAACGCCACCCTTTTCGAACGAAATATTCTTTCATCCAATCAGAAACAAATATTGTTTTATCTAAATAAGGACTACAAGAAAGCAAGAGTCTGTCCATGTGCTCAGTATTTTTTCTAGCATCACATTCGTTGATTCTTTGAATTATTTTTGCGTTAGGGTTTTTCTCTTTATATTGCAAAATTTCGTTGATTGATATTCCAGAATCATCGGGGCGAGGATCTTGTATGAACAGTATATCAATTTCAGGCTCAAATTCATGAACTACTTTATTATCATTCTCAGATAAAAAATTAGTAAAAGCAGAAACAAAATTATTTCCACCACCCCATGGGCCATTTATTGGAGATCTATTAATTAGAATTTTCATTATTTTTCTCCAAAATCACGCCTTCCCAATGTGATAGTACAGATTTACATCCCTCAAAATAAGACCCAGGAGGATATCCGATATATCTAATTGTCCACTCGCCAGTTTCTACATAGTTTTCCTGAATATGCTTAACCACCGCGGGCATGATTCCATAATCATCTAAAATTATTGTGTTAGCTCCGAGTTTCTCGGCATTACTTAAATCAGTTTTGAGATACTCTAATTCGTGCTTTGCATCAATGAAAACTACTTCGAAAATATTGTTTTCGCAAAATTTAGCAAAATTTTCATCGTATAAATCGCATTTTAATATCTCTATGTTAGAAAAATAATCTGGATTAAAATTTAAGTGCGCAGGTAAATTGACTTTATTTTGCCTAAGAACATTAAGTAATTCTTCGCTTCTGTCTACTGCAACAAAATTTGTAGCAAAATTAGAAAGAATAATGCTCGTTAGTCCTGAAGAACATCCAAATTCAATAATTTTTTTCTTAGGTTTTAATGAGAAAAATTTCATCAAATCTAACTTAAATAGTTTAGAAGTAGTGTGGTTCCATTCTTCTTTATCGGGTAATTCTTTTAATATTAAATCTGTAGTTTTAATATCCTCTAAATAAACTAGCTCTTTTTGCATCTGGGTGCTCTCTTTTTGAATATATTGTTTAAGGGTTCTCTAAAAACCCTCGAGCTCGAAGATATTCTCCTTCTGATTTCTGGAATTTTGCATCTTCAGTTTGAAAAGTTTCGGGAGAAATGTCTATCGTGTAATGATAAGTGACTAATGGAAGATGAAACCAATTTCCAGCAGAGCGGTGCAGTACTGGTAAATAAATAGCTTGATCTCCGATTCTCTTAAAGTATTCTCCGTCTTCGCCTCTAAAATTTTTGTCATCGACATTTTCTATTAATTTTTTTCTAAATGTCTTTAAGTGAGAAGATACCCACGGATGATCATACGGATTTGCTTCCTTAGGTAATTCTGCAGAAATATTATGAAAATTAAAGCCCCAACGGTGATTAGTCCATAAAACATCCACACCGAGCTGTTTATAAGCACCATCTATAATGGTTAAAGAATCGCAATCGCATAACCAATCGTCGGCATCAAGTCGACATATAATATCGTTAGATTCAGTTTCCTTTAACATATCTAGAATATTGCCGACTTCCCATTTTTTTTCTACGTTTCTCTTAATAGAAATTTTGTTTTCATCTAGCATTAAATGCTTTCTAAGATTCAAAACTGTTTCGTATGTGCTATCAGTTGACATATCATCTCTTATGATGATTTTCCAATTAGCATAAGTTTGAAACCAGACCGAAAGTATACTCCGAGCTATTGTTTTTTCTGCATTAAATGCCGGCATAATAAAAACAAATCTATTCATTAATCAGATTTTCCTTTTGAAATTGCTAAAATTCTTTCTACTGAAGGACCATTAGCGGCTGGAATATTAGAAAAACTAACTGGAATAAAACCAGTTTCAAGAAGCATATTCTGCAAGTCTTCTTTATGAAATGCGCTTAATTTGCTGTATCTTAATCGTGGTGTACCATCTTCAACAGGAACTTCAAAATGAAATTTAGTCCCTAAGGCTGAATTATTGCTTAACATCTGAAGCGTCTTATAGGGATTACTTAGTTTGTCTAATAAATGATAAGCAACAACCATGCCGGCATTTTCTAAGTCAATTTCTTCAGCAGAATTTAAGTCTATAGTTCTAGCATCCCAACCAAGTTTAGAAGCTACACCAGTAGATATTGGGCTTAGATCATAACCTACGAAATCTGTATATTCTTGAACATATTCTACTCCAGAATAACTGGGAAGCAAACCATTTTTAGTTTCTTTGTAGTAAGACAAAAGACGAGGCTCTTTAAAACCAAGTTCGACAAATTTTGTACCAGGGCTTTTGAAAGCTGTAATTAGAGCTTGCTTATCTTCGTCTGTTTTTGCTTTAGTCAGAAAATCATCGAATATGCCATTTACGCGACTGTAGATTTCTAGTAATTCTGCAATTCTTAATTCGTCTTGCGCATCAATATTTTTTCCGCAATTAATAAATCTATTAACCATTGCTTGAATATTAGAAAATTTTCCAGCTCTAGATAATTGATAGTAATAATTGTGTTCTGGAGAAATGTCAAAAGTTTCTCTTTTTCCAAAAGAATATTCTCTAACAACTAAATTAAAATTTGATGGATCTCTATAATCCGTCCAATTATTTACACTTTTTTCATTAAGATCTTCTATAAGTTTTATTTCTTCTTCATATTGAGATTCATCGATCTCAACAAAAGTTTCTTGATTATTACCAACTTTTTCTAAAGCTAATTCAAAATCGCTTTTTCCAAACATTTTATTTATTCCTCATAATTTCTGGTTCACCATGGACACATGTAATATGCGGAGTAGGAGTAGAAAAATCTACTCTAGAATGAAAAATCCCCCCGCCGAGTTCTTCAGATAACTTTACAGATAGAGCTTCAATTTCTTCTTCTGAAACATTTTTCCATTCTTTTTCAAAAAACATATTATTATCAATAGTATCTTCTTGCTCGATATTGTACAGACTCTGCCAGTGTTTAGACCAATAATCTCGATAAGTTCTAATTTTTCTTGAAATATCTAGCCATGAATAATGGTGAACACCAGGAAGTAACTCTACCACTCTATTAAACCAATTTTGATATGATTCAATAGCATTTTCATCGCCTCTCAATGCTGCTATTCTTACATTATGAATTTCTTCATTATAAAATCCAGCATGCGGTATTCGATCAAAAGTTTCTGAATGGATATAATCGCATCCGTCAGTTCCTAAGGCTGCATAAAGATTTCCATTGCTGTCTTCTAGTCTTCTATCTTTTGGAATACCATGAGTTATTTCTGGTTTGTTTCTACTTAAACGCCATTTCCAAGGGTTAACATCAACACGGACTTTCTCAGTGCTTCCCCAATACTCTACTACTGGAAGAGAAATTAAATCTACTTGGGGTGAAAAGTTTCGACAAAGCTGAATTATTTTATCACAATCGTTTTCGTGTACCACTTCATCACAGTCCATCTGCCAACAATATTCTCCAGTACATTTTGATCTGGCTTCAGCTTTTTGAATACCGTCAAAAACGGCATGCCGAGGGTGATCCCAATCTTTTTCGACTCTGTATACTTTTATTCTACCGTCGCCTTGAGCTGCCGCCATTGTCTGAAGTTCTTCCCAAGTTCCATCATCCGAACCGCCATCAACTACAACAACTTCCGAACAAAATCCTAGCATAGATTGAATTGATTGCCTGAAAGGATATTTTTGAGAAATCGCATTTCTTGTGGTAGTATATCCAGAAATATTAGGAATATAATTCATAGAAGCTTGAATAGCAGTCCAGAATCTTTCTCTTGCAGCATAAAGATAAGCTTCTGTGTCAAATGGATCTTCAGTATCGAACCAAATTTCTTTAGCATGCTGGACGTCATCATTAATATGGAGTTGACATCCAAGTAGTTTAGCTTCAATGACCATTCTCGGACATGTATCTCCGCCCTCTGGAAGATATACAAACCCTTCAGCTTGTGCCATTTTTTCTAGTACTTCGTCATAAGGAACTTCCCAAAGCACTTCATATTCTTTGTTGTTATCTATGCACCATTTTTCTGCTGCTTGATAACCCTTAATCCAACTAGTCGAACCCAGTACTAACCACCCTTTACGCTCAAAATCTTTATATTTTTCTTTAAGCATCTTAAGTGCGACGAAAAAAGTTTCGTTAAAAACGCTAGATAAAACTGTGTTTTCTCTTTCTGCTAAAAATGGAAATCTTTCGTAGTATATTTCTTGCTGAGCCTCAGACATCCACCAAAGAGATTTAGAGCCGTACATAAAAGCTGATACTAGTTTTCCATTCATTTGAGTGTGACAATCGCACTCTTTTTGTTCTGCTAGTTTATGCTTTTCTATACTTCTGTATTTGCAGAACTTATAGTCATACTCTAATATTGAATAGTGCAGATTAGCAACAATAGTTGGAATAAATTCTTCATTTAAAGATGAAAAATTTCCAAATATCCAATATTTTTGATGTCCTGACTCAAGTGTCTTAAGCGTAATATCTCTACACTTTACTTTAAATACGTTGAGAGGACAAGATTCAATTAAGGCTTCTGTAGTAAGTTCAGCTCCGCCAACATAATCTTCAACAAATAAATCAGCAACAAATACTACATCAGCGTCTGCAGGTACTAAAACTTCAGACTTTTCAAAAGGTGATCCAAACATTAAAATTCTCCTAAGATAGATCTTCTAAAACTGTTAGTAGAAAATTATTTAGAAAAATTTTGTTGTACAATCTTCTTTGTAGAGATTACTATAAAACTGTTCTACAGATCTACAGTATACTGAATCAGTTGTTCTCTTCTATATAAAAACTGTTCTACTGTTCTACTGTTCTACTGTTCTACTGTTCTACTGTTCTACTGTTCTACTGTTC
>MDTB01166761.1_pt1 | contig 11928 bp, 7 predicted proteins | sample 811161 | NCBI WGS metagenome assembly MDTB01 (sample SAMN05326650, study PRJNA326480) | marine metagenome | isolation source: seawater | place: Mediterranean Sea | collected 2009 | reverse complement strand
CACACTGTCACCATCATTCTGGTAATTTTTCGAAGCATTGATACCCCCCTGGGCCGCGATACTGTGAGCGCGGCGCGGACTATCTTGGTAACAAAAGCAAGACACGTTGTAACCTTGTTCGGCGAGACTCGCTGCAGCAGATCCCCCAGCAAGACCAGAGCCGACGACGATCACACTATATTTACGACGGTTGGAAGGATTGACCAACTTCATGTTGAACTTGTGGCTCGACCACTTCTCTGAGAGTGGGCCTTCGGGAATTTTGGAATCGAGATTCATGTTTCAGCGTTCCTATTTTTCAAGTGACTCAGTGATTGCGGCAGTCTCTCCGACCTGTGAAACGAGGCCACCTGTCGGATCCTGCTTCAGGAGACCAGCCATTACAGCGATCGGAATTATGGCAAATCCGATGAAAACGACCCAACCATAAGCCAGCGCTGCTCGGTCGAGCCGCCTGCGCCACAGCCCATTGCGAAGTCCCACGCTCTGGAACATACTACTGAAGCCATGCGTTAGGTGCATGCAGAGCAGACCTGTTGCGATAATATAAAAGGCCGATACCCACCAAACCTTGAAACCAGCTACCATCATATCATTAACGTTGAAAGTCATTTCCTCGTGCCCGTTTTTCAAAACTGCCTCACCATCTTTCACTAGTGGAACCTCAGTCTTCTCAAGAATACGAGACTCTTTGCTTTCGCTCTCGTATTGCATGCCGGGCACAGCACGGACAGTAAAGTGAGCAATGTGGAAAATTATGAATGCCAGCAATATAATGCCGCTCATACGCATGGTGCGTGAGGAATAGCTGGCTTGCACCACCTTGTCTTCTAGGTAGCCCTGCGGACGTGCCTTGCGATTATCCAATGTTAGCGTGACAGCCGCCCATATGTGAACCGCGATAGTCCCGAGCAAGACCAAGCGGACTGCCCAAAGTGCGGAGGCTGGCAACAATTCATGGAGCTTGTAAGCATACGCATTAATAACGTCGGGCCCGAGGAATATCTGGAGATTACCTAGCATGTGTCCCATCACAAAAAGCACAAGCACTAGGCCGGAGAGAGCCATTAAGATCTTACGACCGATGGTTGAATGTATAAAATTACACAATGAGCACATAACTAATCGCTTACAACGGTAGCACAGATAACTTAGATTGGCAAATTTTCAAACACCGAGCCAATTGCAATCCATCTATTAGCTCAGCCTATAGATTGCATAAGCAATGCTATATAGAATTCGCTGTTAGCGGAATATTTAGTTCTCATCCCGAGATTATTGACTCAACACTGATCATTGATCGCTCTTATTATAAAAACGATTAAAAACAGCATAGCTAATCCAAAAAACTTCTTTTGGCTAAAGTTTGGAAAAGGTTTGCCAATCTAGAAAGCCAAACAATTGAATGGGTATGAGCGTATGCCCATTATTCCACGACGACTTTTCCAATTTCAGCTAAAATTATTTATGCAAAGTTCGAACACATGAAGTATATATTCGTAACAGGCGGCGTCGTCTCCTCGCTAGGCAAAGGACTCACCGCCGCCGCCCTCGGCGCTCTCCTCGAGCAGCGCGGCCTAAAAGTACGTCTCCAAAAGTTCGATCCCTATCTTAATGTAGACCCGGGCACCATGAGCCCCTTCCAGCACGGCGAAGTTTACGTGCTCAACGACGGTGCTGAGACAGACCTAGACCTCGGCCACTATGAGCGATTCACGTCCGGTGAGCTCAACCGCTTGAATAATCTCACCTCAGGCAAAGTCTATGAAACCGTGCTCGCAAGGGAGCGCCGTGGCGACTATCTAGGCGCGACTGTGCAAGTCATCCCCCATGTGACCAACGTGATCAAAGAGCGTATTCATGCAGGCGGTGGCGAAGATGTCGACGTGCTCATCACAGAGCTAGGTGGCACCATCGGGGACATTGAAGGCCTTCCTTTCCTTGAAGCCATGCGGCAATTTGCTCTTGAAGTTGGGCGTGACGACGTGCTCTTCCTTCATTGCACCCTGCTTCCATACTTAAAGGCTGCGGGCGAGCTCAAGACGAAGCCCAGCCAACAGTCCGTGGCCAAACTTCGTGAAATCGGTATCCAAGCCGACATCCTCGTATGCCGCACCGAAGAACCGATGACAGATGAGATGCGCCAGAAGCTTTCCCTCTTTTGTAACGTCCCCGTAAAGGCCGTAATTGAAGAAATTGATGTCGAGACTTCTATCTACGAACTCCCCCTCGCGCTCAAAGCCGAAAACATCGACGACCTTGTCATCGCCCATTTAAAACTTAACGCACCTGATAGCGACATGAAGGTATGGTGCGATGTCGTTCGTCGCCTAAAAGCACCTAGTCACAAAGTCGAAATTGGCGTGGTCGGTAAATATATCGAACTGCAAGATGCTTACAAGTCGGTCTATGAGTCCATCATACACGCTGGCATCGCCAATGACGCAACTGTGCACATCGTACGTCTCGACGCAGAGCTGATCGAGGATGACCCGCAAAAACACCTCGGCACTCTCGACGGCATCCTTATCCCTGGTGGCTTCGGCGACCGAGGCACTCAAGGTAAAATCGCCGCAGCAAAATTTGCCCGCGAGAACAGTATCCCCTACTTCGGTCTATGCCTAGGTATGCAGATTGCGGTCATTGAATATGCGCGCAACGTGGCCAAGCTCGGAGATGCCAACAGCACTGAGTTCGACCCTGAGACAGCGCACCCCGTGATCGACATCATGGAGGATCAAAAAGACCTGACGACTAAGGGCGGCAACATGCGTCTTGGTGCCTGCCCCTGCGAGCTCGCCGAAGACAGCTTTAGCTATTACGCTTACGGTAAAAAAAGTATTCAAGAACGCCACCGACATCGCTACGAATTCAACAACAATTACCGCGACCAGCTCGTCAAATCAGGCCTACGGATCGGCGGCGTCAACCCCGAGCGTGACCTCGTCGAAATCGTTGAGATTCCCGAACACCCTTGGTATGTAGGTGTGCAGTTTCATCCAGAGTTCAAGTCAAAACCTAACGCAGCACACCCACTCTTTGCCAACTTTATCGCAGCCGCATTGAAGTATAAAAAATAGCCTCTTAATTTTGAACCTACACTAAAAGAAGAGACGATTGTCCTAGTTATGCCAAAGCAGATTCCTAAATCGTGGATTTCATGTCACAAAACAGGTATTATTACGAAGACAACTACTTCTCGAGACCACCTTGACTTAAGAAAATAAACAGGTGACCACACCGTAGACTCGTAGTTTTTTAAAACTAGCAAGCCTTCCGTCTTTATTGCAGTCAACCAATGGAAGGCCAGATGCCACCCTGAGAATTAGTCAAAACGAGCGCCATTAAATCTACGAGGATGAGCGAGGCATCAAAATGAAATAGGCGTCTATTGATGGGTCATTTAGTTAGAATAGCGTTTGATCTGACAAGCGATACGATACTAAAATATTAAGAGTGGTGTCTCCCTCTTCACCCCTCAAATAAATGATTGGCAATGTTTCCATCCTTCTGGTCTCCAGCCTGTGTATCGCTTACGCAGGTCTAAATGTCTATGCTGCGATCTTTGCAAATAACATGATCTTCCCTGCACCGCCCAGTAGTTATCAAGACGATGACCGAATCTTAAAATTACAAGCCCAAGATGGTAAATCTATCTCGGCCTGCTTCCTTAAGAATGACAGCTCCGATAAACTGCTCATCTACAGCCACGGTAATGGCGAAGACATAGGTCAAATTCGTCCACTCCTTGAACATTTTCAGCAACTAGGAACATCTATTCTCGCTTACGACTATCCTAGCTATGGCACTAGCACAGGAAGAGCAAGCGAGTTCGGAACTTACGCCGCGATTGAGGCCATTTTTAAATATGCGACTGAATCACTTGGCTACTCGCCTAAAAAAATCACGCTTTATGGGCGTTCACTTGGTAGTGGTCCATCGACATGGCTCGCTGAGCACGAAGGTGTGGCAGGACTCATACTAGACGGTGCCTTTACCTCAACCTTTCGTGTAATGACAGGCATTAAACTTCTCCCATGGGATAAATTCGATAATTTTGCACGCCTGCCAAATATCAAATGTCCGATTTTGATGATCCACGGCACCGACGACCGCGTAGTGCCCTTCACCCACGCGCAAAAAAACTGGGGTCAAATCGAAGGCACCAAGCAAAAACTATTTGTTCAGGGCGCGGGACACGGAGATCTTATTGAAACTGCGGGTGATGATTACTGGAATATCGTTCTACCTTTCATACAAGGGGAGATACAATGAATGCCGCATGGTTCTCCCACACACCTAACTGACAATTTAATTCAACCCGTTTGACGACCTTTACTTTGGAAGACTCCGCTCAACTCCGACCGCGCGACAAACTACTGCGCGACAATTTTACGCCAGCCGAAACTTTACTCTTCGGCGTCACTCTAATCATGGCCTCCATGGTCTATTGGATCGGTGATCCTCGCTCTTTTTGGTTACTCGGCAGCCTAATCATCGTTGGATGCCTCACCCCGGTCATCTTAAAGACGCACGAACATACGCATCCCTTCTTCATTGATTTATTGTGGCCTAAATTCTGGATCTGCACTGCGCCCGCATGGGCATTTTTACTTCAATTCATAATTGGATTAACACAAAACCCACTCAGCACGCTTACCGTCGGAGACTTAGTTTTTAATATCGTTCAACCAACCAACATCTGGCGACCGAGCTCCGCAGCCGATAGTTCGGCTTGGGTCACCATCTTCGGTTTTGTGGCGATCTACTTATTGACCAGCACGCTCTACATTGTGCCAAAATCTCGCTCATACTTTGAGCGCATCTTACCCGTGCTTTGCTTTGGCGCCGTAATTGTTGGTATCATTGGATTTATCCAAAAGGGCCTAGGATTGACCAAACCGCTCTTTACCAAGGGCACAGGCGCCAATAATTTCTTTGCCTACTTCCCCTATGATGGCCACTGGGCAGCATTCGCCACTCTTTGGTGCTGTGCCTGTATTGCAATGATGCTCCTTTCCACTCGTTACGACGACAGCCTACCTTTTATTCAGTCGATTGGCCCATGGTATCTGACAGGTGGGATGCTCTTAGGTGCCTCTGCCATACTCGTTGAAGCACTGCTTCCTTCAGCCATTCTGCTACTCACTCTTTCAGCTATGCTCTTGATCACAACAGTCGATTTCTTGGTCAATTCTAAGGACATACATCGCAAATCTATCGCACTTTTCAGTGGCCTCTTTGCTTGCTTAAGTTTTGCTGGAGCGATTGCTCGTATATTTCAAGACGATGCCTTTTCAAGCAATACGTTTGCCCTGCGTAGCGCCGCATTTGATATGTTTAAAGCCAACCCTTTATTCGGCTGGGGCTTTGATAGTTACAACAAGCTACTTCCCTTTTATAGTGATGATATCTTGCTCGATCAAAGATACGAACGTGCAAACTCTGATTTACTTCAGTTCCTAGCCGAATTCGGTATCTTTGGATCGCTAATTGCAATCGGCTTTTTAATAGCGTTTACCTTAAGATACTTACTGAGACTTCGCAATATCCGCCTCACAAACCACTTACTAATCGGCTGTGGATCGGTGCTCTTACTTGCTTTGTGCGATGTGCCCTTCATGTCGCCAGCTGTCTTTTTTAGTTTCTTCACGATCTTTTTCATCGCGCTACGCTGGGCAGAATTGAGCCGAAATAAGATCGACGAGGTCGATGCGCATCGCCCTCAACTCGTAACGCCTGCTAAGCGCCGAGTCCCCTACTATAATGAACAATACTTAGAGGAAGAAAAATGAGTCGGACACATTTTGATTACATTGTCATCGGTGGCGGTAGTGGCGGTTATGCAGCCGCGCGCACAGCACGTGAGACACGCGAACACGTGGCTATCATCGATAGTTCAGAGATACTTGGCGGCCTCTGTATCTTAAAAGGCTGCATGCCTTCGAAGACTTTAATCTACTCTGCCGAATTACTTCACCTCGCACAAAGGGGTGAAAATTTTGGCCTCAAAATTCCTGCTGCTGCAGCTGATATGACTGCCCTACACCAGCGCAAGGTCGATACGACTAAAGAGTTTGCAGAATATCGCCAAGAACAGCTCCATAGCGACCGCTTCACTCTATTTCGTAATCATGCTAAATTCGTCGACGCCAATACGATCGAGCTTAAAGACGGCCTCCAATTGACTGCCGACTACTTCATGATAGCCACTGGATCCGTCGTATCTGCTCCAGCAATACCAGGATTCAAAGATGTGCCCTATTGGACGAGCGACGACGTTCTAGACCTCAACTTTCTCCCCGAGAAAATTATTATACTCGGCGGTGGAATCGTCGCTTGCGAGCTTGCACAATTCCTTCATCGCATTGGTAGCGAAGTCATCCAGATCCAACGCAGCCCACACATTCTCAAAGAAATGTCCCCACAAGCGTCCACTGTGATTGAGACTGCATTTCGAGATGAAGGCATCCAGCTCTACACGGACACTTCACTTAAGGAGATTTCACACCAAGATAGCCGATTCATCGTCACATTTGACCAAAATGGTCAGACGATCGAAGTCGAGGCACCGCATTTACTCAATGCGCTTGGTCGCCGACCGTCAACTCAAGGCCTTAATTTAGAGGCCGCAGGTGTGACGACACGCGAGACAGGCCACATTGAATGCGACGAAACGCAGCGCACAGCCAACCCAAAGATCTACGCTTGTGGCGACGTAGCAGGCCCGCACGAAATCGTGCATATAGCCATCATGCAAGGGGAAGTCGCCGCCAAGCACGCGACTAATCGTAAGACTAGTCCCATCCACTACGACGACCTCCTCAGCGTCGTCTTCACTGATCCACAAGTCGGCGTCGTCGGGTTGACCGAAGCCACGCTCAAAGCACGCGACCTAGACTACCTGAGCGCTGAATACCCTTTCGACGATCACGGTAAATCCATTCTTATGGGAGCCAAATATGGCTATGTGAGAGTCTTCGCCGAAAAGAAAACGGGCATCTTACTTGGTGCCGAGTGCGTGAGTAAAGATGCTGGTGAACTCATCCACTCCATGGCTGTGGCTGTCACAATGAAAGCCTCCGTAAAGGACCTACTCAAAGTCCATTGGTATCATCCCACACTTTCAGAGATCTGGAGTTACCCAATCGAAGACATCGTTGAGCAAATGTGAAATTATAGTGTGAATTCTCTACTTCCGCGTGTGTTCCCCATAGTTTAGCTTCTAAACTTAGCAAATCTAGAGTTTGCGGCTTATGTAAAAAATGAAGCTTGCTATTAATCTTCTATGACGTCTACCTCCCGCGCTTTCTGGTTGGAGCGCTCTAGCGTAGTCTGCCAACTTGTTTCGGTCCGTCATCGATGAGCGGTTGATTTAAGCTAATTACAACTGTCATCGATTGTTCCTGCGCCTGCAATTTCCCAACGGCGTATTTATCTATTATGTCCGAAATTACATTTCAGGATCTCGCTTTAGCGGATCCGATTCAACGCGCGCTCAAAGCAAAAGGCTACACCACGCCTTCCCCCATTCAGGCTCAAGCGATCCCTGTGCTCCTTGATGGGAACGACTTGCTCGCATGCGCCCAAACTGGCACCGGTAAAACCGCAGCCTTCGCTCTGCCGATCCTCGATGGTTTTGCACGTAATCCACGCAAACCCTTCCGTCGTGGCGTCCGCTGCCTCATCTTAACACCTACGCGTGAACTTGCGGTGCAAGTAATGGAAAGTTTCAAAACCTACGGTGACGGTCTAGGATTGAAGGTCGGCATGGTCTTCGGCGGTGTTTCCGAGAAGCCACAGATCAAAGCTCTCTACGGTGGCCTAGACATCCTCGTCGCTACAGTCGGTCGTTTGCTAGATCTAAAGCAGCAGGGCCACATCGATATTTCTCAGGTCGACACCTTCATTCTTGACGAAGCTGACCGCATGCTCGACATGGGCTTCATCCGCGACATTCAAAAAATTGCCGCGGCTATTCCTCAGCAACGCCACACTTTGCTCTTCTCTGCCACGATGGCTCCAGAGATCACTAAGTTGGCTAACGGCCTCCTCCACAACCCGAAGGAAATCCGCATTGCTCCACAAGGCACAACTGCTGAGAAGATCGACCAACATGTGCTTTTCGTTAAAAAGACTGACAAGCAAAACCTACTCCTTGATCTCATTAAAGAGCACCAAGATAGCTCGAAGAATAACGAACTCAGCCTAGTCTTCAGCCGCACCAAACACGGAGCAAAAAACCTAGCTCGCAAACTTTGTAGCGCAGGCATCGAAGCGGACTCGCTTCACGGCAACAAGTCTCAAAACGCGCGCCAAAAAACGCTCGATCTCTACAAGAAGGGCGAAGTCCGTGTACTCGTCGCCACGGACGTCGCCGCTCGTGGCATTGACGTAAAGAACATCACACTTGTGATCAACTTCGATCTACCAATGGAGTCTGAAGCTTATGTACACCGCATTGGTCGTACCGCCCGTGCGGGCGAGAGCGGCAAAGCCCTCTCCTTCTGTTCGGAGGATGAAGTGGCCCTATTGCGGGAAGTTGAAAAACTGATCAAACGCAAGGTGCCGATCTATGACCACGATTACCACGCCGCGCAGATTGAGCATCACCATACCAGCGGTGCCCCCGCGCAAAAGCCAAAACAAGGGGGCGGAGGCAATCGTGGTCCACGCCACGGTGGAGGCAATCGCAAGGGTGGACAAGATGGTCGCAGACGTATTCGCCCGCTAGGAGGCAGTAAAAGTAGCAGCGACAATCCAAAACCAAAGAGTGACAGTCGTCCCACGGGCGGCTTCCAAAAAGGAGCTGGGCAACGCAGTAATCGCAGCCGAGGTCGTAAGCGCTAAATAAGGAGGGATTACTGCAGCTAACTCCTACAGGACTCATTATAAGTCATGGATATATATTTGAGCTAATCTCATGTTGCAACTCTCTGCACTCTGATACTTACTATTAGACAGTACGAAGTCCACCAGCTTTACCTCACTTACCCCAAATGACCCCCATAAATAGAGCACTGAGCATTCTTTTTATTATTGCTACGTCTGCAATACCCTTAGTAGGTCCGTTCAAAGTAAGTTTCGCAAATGCACTTAGTATTGAGCAGCGCGCGAATAATACGGATCAAATACAACTAGAATGGCCTAGCCAAACTGGCAAGGCTTACAGCATCTACCAAAGTGAATCCCTTGAATCCGATTTCACGATTCAAGCCGAGAATATGCAAGCCACTCCACCCCAAAATACGTGGTGGACCGACAAAGCTCCATTCGAAAAGAGATTTTTTAAAGTCCAAGCATACGGAGAAGCTACGCTCTTACAGTCAATAATTAATTCAAATTATGACTTTTCGGAAGGAACAGATGATTGGATAACCCCGATAAACGCAGCTAACGCTACAGCCTATATTAGTGTAATAGGTGATGAGCTATCGATAGATATTACTGATGGAGGCAGTAATAGGAGTCATATTTTTATAAGGCAGTTCGGTATTCCATTTGTGGGAAACCAAACTTACACCCTTCTATTTGATGCCCGAGCGACAGCTCCACGTGACATACGGGTAAATATACGCGATGAAAATACCACGACTAATTTTTTCCCATCAACAAATATCGCTATTTCTAATATTGATGAGATGCAGACCTACCGCCTGACCTTTACGGCGACTAGCCCAGATACATCTAATGGGAGATTAACTTTCCTTTTGGGGAATAATAATAACAGTTTGTACTTTGATAATATACGAATTTTAGAAGGAGCCGTAAATATCGAACGCGCTGCCGCACACCGCATGAATACTCGATTGTTTCGAGGTAACAATTTTATGGCTGCAAAGGCTGTGAATGATCAAGGCGCGCTGGATGATTATTCCCTACTCAATAACAGTGGGTTCAGTCATTGTAGAATCGGCTATAAAATGGATGAAGCTGCTGGCACAGCTCCCAATTACGCATTGCCCAATGAGGACCTACTTATACTTCAAAAAATGGTGGATTGGTGCCTTGAAGAGGGCTTAATTGCGGTGGTCGATCCTGTTCATAACTGGGCGAACAACAACGATGAAGGAGGAGCAGTAGCATTTACTGCTACTGATGAAGAATTTAATAAGCTTGGCAAAATTTGGGGACAAGTGGCAGACCACTTCGCAAACTACGATAACGATAGTGTTGTATTCGAAGTTTTCAACGAACCGCACAATGGGCATGATGTTGCCCGCATCATTTCTACTTCGCTAACTTCTATTCGATCGAGTCTAGGGAATGAAGAACGTATCGTGATTGTGCCTGGCGATGGATTCTCTACACGTCAGGCTTTGATAGATGCCTTTAACAATGACGAGATTCCCTTCGATGATCCATATTTAATTGGCACGTTCCACTACTACGATCCCTTTAGTTTTACCAAAGTCTCAAATACCAATCCCGGCTATAACCCAGTCTGGGGAACGACTGCAGAACTCGCGCAAGTGGCTACTGACTTCGATGCGGTAGTCAGCGCAAATAATAGTTGGGCTACTCGTAATTTAACCGAACCACTACCGATTTACTTAGGTGAATTCGGCGTGGACAACGAGGCTGATAACCATGGGAGCGATCGCAAAAAATGGCTAAGCTGGATACGTATGCAGGCAGAAGCTAGAGGCATGTCTTGGGCACATTGGAATATGTATCAAAATCAACCTGCTACTAAGGGTATGGGCGCTTGGACAACTGGCTCAAATGGAACCATACAAAACCCATCCACTCGAGCTTTTGATGAAGGCCCTCTCGAGGCACTAGTCGGTCACTATGAGTTTGAAAATGGGAATCTTGTAGGCGAGCTATCTGTTAGCCAAGGATACGCTGGATTTAAGGGCAGCGGGTATGTCAAATTTCCAGAAGACACAGGAAATGGAATTTTCATAAGGACCGATGATTTATATATCCCAGTCAGCGATACCTACGCTGTCAGAATACACTACTCTAGCGCTACAGCTCGCACCTTACGCGTAGTCTCTGGTAATTTAATAGACGGAAACTTTGCACCGGCTAATGCTGTAGGCAGTGCTGTAGATCATCTCTTCCCAGCAACTGGTGCAGATGGCTCATGGAACACAGAGACTATTAGCTTGTACTTTGAAGCAGGCCTTGCGCCTCAACTAAAAATAGTAGCAAATACCGAGCCCGGGGTGAATTTAGACTGGCTCGAAATAAGCTTACCCCAACCCTGATTGGGTAATTACAAATCTGCGCCATTTGAGGCGATCACACCAGAGTACCACTTCGCTGATTCCTTTAGCGTACGCTTTTGCGTCGCATAATCGACGTGAATAATACCGAAGCGTTCACGGTATCCTTCTGCCCACTCAAAGTTATCAAGTAGTGACCATAAAAAATATCCATCCACTGGGATACCTTCGGCCGCAGCACGCTTATAATGGTGTAAATAACGTTTCACGAAATCTAGGCGCTGGAAATCTCTTACCTCTCCATCAGATTCGATCCAATCGTTAGCCGACATACCATTTTCAGTAATATAAATCGGTTTTCCGTAGCGCTCATGAAAGAAGCGCGGGCCCCAGTACAGAATCTCTGGAGTCACTGGCCACTTAAATGCAGTTAATGGAGCACCCTGAGGCATAGGGACTTCCTCCCAACGGTTGCCACGCTTGCTAGCTTCAACTTTCCAGCCGTTATAGAGATTTATTCCGCAGAAATCTATCGGCTGGCTAATCAAGTCCATATCAGCGTCGGTAAAAGCAGGGACATTTTTACCAAATGCAAGTAGGCCTTCTTCTGGATAGTGCCCGAGAAATATCGGGTCTGTATACCAAGCAATGTTCCAACTAGGCTCTGGTGAAACCATCCAGCTGTTACTTCCTTCCGGATTTAATTCAGCCTCACCGGGCACCGAAAAAGTAGCGTCAAATGCGGACTGTATGT
>MDTB01103117.1_pt1 | contig 11928 bp, 18 predicted proteins | sample 811161 | NCBI WGS metagenome assembly MDTB01 (sample SAMN05326650, study PRJNA326480) | marine metagenome | isolation source: seawater | place: Mediterranean Sea | collected 2009 | reverse complement strand
TCTTGGTGATGTACATACTCTATATTTGAGAGGGTGCTATAATATCACCGATGTGAGTGCTCTTGGTGATGTACATACTCTAAATTTGAGTAATTGCAATAATATCACCGATGTGAGTGCTCTTGGTAATGTACATACTCTAAATTTGAGTGAGTGCTATAATATCACCGATGTGAGTGCTCTTGGTAGAGCACATACTCTAAATTTGAGTGGTTGCAAGGAGATCATCGATGTGAGTGCTCTTGGTGGTGTACATACTCTTAATTTGAGTGGTTGCAAGGAGATCACCGATGTGAGTGCCTTGGGAGGAGTTCATACTCTTAATCTATCTAATTGCGATAATATCACGGATGTGAGTGCCTTAGGAGGTGTTCATACTCTTGATCTATCTTTTTGCAAAAATATCGAGGATGTAAGTGCCTTAGGAAGAGTTCATACTCTTATTCTATGTGGTTGCACTAATATCAGAGATGTGAGTGCCTTGGGAAGTGTTCATACTCTTGATCTGGAAGGTTGCTGGAATATTAAGGATAAAAGCGCCTTGGGAGGTGTTCATAATCTAAAAAATGATAATGAAGAAATAAATAATTTTTTTGATTATAATGGAGATTATATGTTTAAAAATTGAATAATTTATTTATACATTCAAAATTAGTTTTATAATGGTAAAAACTCCACTTGGTATTATTAATTCAAAAACTTATAAGATAGCAATGAGAAATATTATAAATGTATTAACTCAAGTTAAAAACTCAAAAGAAAAAATCAATAAAATAAACAGATTTAACTTTGTTGATTCTGTTGATTCTAAACCAATAATTGATCCAATAGACATTTATGTTAAAAATTTTAATACTGAACTAGAAAGTCAACTATATTATGAGTTAACATGTATTAATACAGCAATTGCAGATGTTGGTAAAATAAAAAAATAAAAAGTTGAAATATGCTTCTTTTCTTTAGTTAGACTTTATTAATGTTTGATTCATTAGATAATTTGGATACTAATTCCGAAGAAGATTTTTGTGAAATAGTCCATAAAAATATATCTCAAAGAAAGCAAAAAACAAATATATTTCGTATAAATAATGAATGTCTATTACATATAACTAATTATCTTAAAGGTATCGAAAAGGCTAAGTTATGGTTGGTAAATAGAGATTTGTTTCATCAAATTTCAGGATATCTAACTATACAGATGGTTAGAAAAGATAGTGTTAAAAATGTAAATGCATTTAGCCGAGTCCATACTCTTAACTTGAGTTATTGTAGGAATATAACTGATGTGAGTGCTCTTGGTAGTGTTCATACATTATATTTAGTAAATTGCGATAAAATTACAGATGTTAGTTCTCTTGGAGGGGTCCATACTCTTAACTTAAGTTATTGTAGGAATATAACTGATGTGAGTGCTCTTGGTAGTGTCCATACTCTTTATTTGGGTCGATGTAGTAAGCTCACTGATGTGAGTGCTCTTGGTAGGGTCCATAATCTTGATTTGGCAGGTTCTAGTGAGATCACAGATGTTAGTTCTCTTGGTGGGGTCCATACTCTTGATTTGAGTTATTGTAATAAGATCACGGATGTGAGTGCTCTTGGTAAAGTTCACAATCTTAATCTATGGGGTTGTTATAATATAGAAGATATAAGCGCTCTTAGTAATGTTCATACTCTATGTTTGACTAGCTGCTTTAAAATCAAAGATGTAAGCGCTCTCAGTAAAGTTCACAATCTTAATCTATCGGGATGTATTAATATTACTGATCTTAGTTCTCTTGATAAGGTACCTAACCTTACTCGACCTTAGTTCAATTTAATTATTTTCACCAATATTTATTGTTTTATCTTCATATATAGAATTTTTATGTAATTCATAAATTTCTATTGATTTATCAATATATATTGAATTTAAAGTAAGCACTACATAATTCTGTGGTCTCCTTTCAAAACCTGAATACTTACCTTTAATTGGAATATTTCTAGGTACACACAAATATGCAATACCATTGTCATTAAGTAATTCTTTTATGTTAGTAATAATTTCTTGTCTAATTTTCTTCGATACTACATTTAGAACATTTATACAAACTATATTTTGGAATTTAGTTGAAGGATAATTATCAAAATAATATGGATCAAACTTATCCCATTTGTAGTAATTTGCATCAAAACCATAACCACAACCATAATCTAATACATCATTACTTAAAATATTTAATTTAGATAGTATACATGAAGCTTTACTTGGAGTCTTTCTGTTCATTGCACCTCCTAATAGTACTTTTGTTTTATTTACTCTACTCATGTTATAAATATATTTATAACTAATATTTAAATGAAAAAGGGAATAAAAATTGATTTTGGGATAATTTTATGCTGAACATAAATAATTTCCATTAAACAAAATCAGAACTTATTCTAACAAAGTCTAGCAGTGATCTTCTTTGATCAATTTATGATTTGCTATGCAATACAAATGAGATTTTGTTATAATAAAAATTGATGTTTAATCTAAATATTAGTTATATCAGTAGTAATGATTTCTTATAAAAATGAAGGATTGGAAACTAATGATACGAAAGATGAAATATCATCTTTCAAAATATGTTATTTCAATCTTTTGAAAGATGATAATTTAGTACATATATTTAGATTTTTGTGCCTATTTGATAGATTGATATTTTGTAGTCTTAATAGATTATTATTTTTTAAAATTAAGTCAAGACATTATTATTATAATTTATCTCAAAAAAATTCTGAAAAATATATAACTAATAAAGAATTTAATAAAAAACTAAATAGTAGAGTTGTAAATAAAGGATTGCAAATTGGAGTTAATATTCATTTTTTTGAAAATAATATTAATTCAAGTATGTTAGATGGTATTCATAGTGTTTCTATATATAGATTTAATTTTAAGCATATAAACAATATTGAGTCTTTAGGTAATGTAAAGAAATTAACAATATCTTCAGGTTATAACCTATATGATGTTAGTATGTTTCGTAATATAGAAACTCTTATGCTTTTGAATTGTAGAAGTATTACTGATGTAAGCATGTTGGGAAATATTCGTTATCTATATTTGCGTGGTTGTAAATCAATTACTGATGTAAGTAATTTAGGAAGAGTCCATCATCTTGATCTAGCTTGGTGTGACAATATTACTGATGTAAGCGCATTAGGTGATGTTAGAGAACTTATTTTGGCCAATTGTCCTAAAATCAAAGATATAAGCAAATTGGGGCGTCATCGTCTTCTTGACCTAGGTTATTGTACTGGTATTACTGATGTAAGAAGCTTATCTAAAGTTAAATATTTAAGTTTAGACTATTGTGAAAATGTTACTGATGTTAACATGTTAGGCAATGTTGATAGTCTTTTTTTGAGTGGATGCACTAAAATTACTGATATTAAAGCTCTTAGTAGCCTTAGATTTCTTAGAATGCCTAAATCAGAAATATCGGATGTAAGTGCTTTGAAAAATATTAGGGAATTATGTTTATCTAAATCTAAAAAAATTAGTGATGTAAGTATGTTGGGAAATGTACATATTCTTGATCTATCAGAATGTCAATGTATTACTGATGTAAGTATGTTAGGAGGTGTACATACTCTTAAATTAACAGATTGTCAAGGTATTACAGATGTTAGTGCCTTAGGAACTGTATATGATTTAGATCTGGAACGTTGTCTAAATATTTGTGATGTAAGTAAGTTAGGGAAAGTTCATACTCTAAATCTTTCTGGTTGTCATAATATTAGCGATGTTAGTGCATTGGGAGATGTATATAGCCTGAATCTTTCTTTTTGTACTGGAATTAAAAATCTTAATGGATTAGAACGCGTTAGTAAACTAAATGTAAACTATTTCAAGTTTAGGCCTAAAATTGAAGAAATAATTAATGATTCTATAGAAGACGATGGAGATTATTGATTAAAAATTGAATAATTTATTTATATCAAATATTTATATATTTAATGGTAATAACTCCACTAAGTATTGTATTAGATGAAATTGAAGATTGTAAACTACCTCATAGCATAATTAATAATATTCAGACATATATGAGAAATGATTTAATGTATAAATGTTTACAGGAATATTTTAATAAACTTTATGAAAAGAAAGAAATATGTGAAGAAAAAGCTTACGATAAATATGTATATCCTAATTGTGTTTGTAATAATTGCCCTGGTAATGGTAGAAGAAAAATATTTAAAAGAAAAGACTGTTCAGACTGCTTTGAATATGAATGCAGACAAATGAATGATGAATATGCACCTCAAGATTTTCATGAATGTATTAAAGAAAATCCACAGTACAGAAAAATTATCTCTTATCCTTATGTTATAGAAAATGAAGAAGAAGATGAAGAATACTATGAAACATTCTATTATTCTGATTAATTTATATACTTTGAATCCATGTATCAGGATTATCTAAAAATGAAGTTAGTTGTACTTTTATGTTTGATACAGAACCTTCATTTACAAATTCGTCGTCTCTAACTAAAAATACATCATTCTGACCACTGCCTGCAGATCTTGATAAGTATTTCCTCCAAAATATTTTTAGTCCTTGGTTATTAGTATTAGTCTTTATTACATAGCTAGTAGATACTCTACCATCTTCATTTCTAAAAACAATTAACCATATGTGTTCCATTTGTAAATTTTGTGTGTTTAAATAATTAGTAAGATTATCTAAATTTTTGACTTGGTGTTTTAAATATTGTTCATATTCAGAGTTTGGATCTTTAAAAAATGATTCATTAAAATCACCTTCAAATGAAGAGATATAATCTGGATCGTCGTTAGGAATAAATTCAATAGGATTATTTATTTTTGATTTATTATTAATCTGTATTCTCATTGTTATGTATCTATTAATAAATATTAAAAATAATCAATTTTATTTTTTATTAAAAAAATTGATTAATATTAAAATTTTGGGAAAATTCACATTATTATGAATATAGAGTACATTGATAATGAGATAAAAATAGCAAAAATAAGAATTAAAGAATTAGAGAATCTTAAAGAAGCTAAATTAAAAGATGCTAGAGATAGAAATAAGTTAGATCAAAGTAAGGTTATACATACAAAAAATAACTATAAGTACATATATGGTTCTTAAGTAATATTAATTTTTTTAAAAATTGAATTTATTTTTTTAGAAATTAAAAAAATAATAGTAAAATGACTGAATTTTTACGAAAAGATATTGATCCTTTGGAGAAACTTGTGTATTTCAAAACAAGATGGTTTTTTAGGGAAAAAAAAGAAATTATAAATAATCTAAGCTTCTCCACAAGACAATTAGAAATATTATTTAATTGTCTAGATACTTTGGATAGAATTTCAAATTCTAAGAATAGTGACAATTTAACTGACATTGAAAATGAATATAATTTTGTTGATTTGACCCAACCTAAACTTGTAGAAAAATATAAAAGTAAAGAATACTTCAGTAAAGAATTAATTCTCAAGTTAATATATTTAATTAAAGATGAGTGTACTTCTATTAATGAAAATGAAAATACTAATAATGAGTTTTACGTAAGTTATGATACTCTATTTAGTATTTCTGAATATAAAAAAATTGTAAGTGAGGATAGAACTTTGGAAAAAATTTATAATGAAGTTTTAGATTATTTAAATAATAATAATTTGAATCTATTTTATGATTATTTTTGGAAATGTCATGAGATATTTACTAAGAATATTCTTTTTAATTACAAATTAAAATTTAGACCTAGTTTGGCAAAGTATCATTATGACAATTTGAAGATTATTGTAGAGTTAGTAAGTTTTCAAATAGGATTTGAAAATTTTGGAACTATATCAGATAATTGTAGTATATAGATACTTAAAGATAATTTAATTTTAATTACAATGAACTCTGAAACTGAAGATCGGATACCATTTGATCCTCCTCCTATGACTTCTAGAGAAAAAGAAGTTTGTAATTCATCAGGATATGAAATCATATGGTATTATTTAAATTATCCTAATTACTTTCTAAAGGAAATGAAATCATTTTCATTAAGTACATGGTTAGAAATATTTTTATACTTTATTACTTTTGTGATTTCTTGCTATATATATTACTGCTTATTTGTTTATTTAATTAATCTTATAATAGATTATTTAATTTGGTAAAAAAACTGAAACTTATAACCTAAGACTGGAAGATTGAAATTAATGGATGTCTCGAGAGAAAATGTTAGATTTTATACCAGAGATAGTTATATCATATTATTTTCGTATGTCTATATGTCGACATTAATTTTAGGTATAGCCTTACTTAAAAATAATGAATGGACAAAAAGAAATTATGTTCTTGCAATTATAATCTATACGATTATAATTGCATTTGATTTGGTACTTTTTTATTTTTCAATTAAATATAATTTATGTCAAAGGGTAAGACGTCAAATAATACAGCAAGGTGAATGGTTTCAAATATTAGATATTAATGATATTAGGAGAACTATTCAAAATAATTTTCAAGTTATTGAAGTTATTGAATCAGGAAATATTAGTGAATCTGATGTTGTTGATGAGTCCAAAAATACAGATTTAAATGAAATTAAAAGATGCTTAATTTGTAGTAAGGAATATGAGAGGTTTGAAAACAATATTAAGTACATTAAACTTAGTTGTGATCATGATTTCTGTGAAGAGTGTATAAGTAAATGGTGTAATAAAAAAAATACATGCCCTTTATGTAGATCAGAAATAATAAATGAAAAACATGTTGAAGTATAATTTTAATAGTTAATTTATATGCATTTTAAGTGATGATATAATATTGCCATTCTTACGTAAACACCATATTTCATTTGTTCATCTAAATATTTGGATTGTTTACAATCATCTACAGAAATATCTAGTTCTTTATTTCTTGGTAATGGATGTAGTATGATTGAATCTTCTCTCATTCTATCTACAATATCTTTATTCAATATATAATTATTTATATCAAAATTTGAATTATTCTTATTTTCAAATCTTTCTACTTGTAGTCTTGTCATATAAACAACATCATATTTATTAATATTATCGTAATTTGAAATATTATTATTTGACTCTTTTTCACAAGTTGGATAAGGAAAATAATCAATATCAACATCATGATACAATGATAATAGATTTTCTAGAGAATGAATAGTTCTACTATGCTTTATATCACCAACAAATAAAATTTTTATTTCTTTTTCAGGAAAATATTTTTTGATAATATACAAATCAAGTAATGCTTGAGTTGGATGCTCTCCATCACCATTTCCACCATTAATTATTGGTTTTGAACATCTTGAAGCATAATTGAAAATAAATTCTTTTGAAGGATGTCTTACTACTATTATATCGCAATATTGTTCAATAGTTTTAAGAGTATCATAATCGCTTTCTCCCTTTTGAATACTTGATGTAGATTTGTCAAGTGCCATAACACTTCCTCCCATTCTTAGCATTGCTGAATTAAATGATAAAGAAGTTCTTGTACTTGGTTCAAAGAAACAATTACATAATATAAATCCTTTAAGAAAGGTAGAATTATCATTATTTGGATCAATCAATCTGTTAGTAGTTCTAAAAATATTATTAATATAATCCAATGTTATATTTGTATTAAGCAAATTCATAGATATTATTATTCAGCAGACAATAAATAAATTTCATTTTTTTTAAATTTATATAAATTGAAAATTATTTTTTTTAGATAGAAAAACTAAGGTAATGGAAGATATTTTTATTAAAAATCAAGTAACCAAGGATGAATTTATGTTGAATAGGATAACAAATTTCTTAGGAGTTCCAAGTCCTACTGTACTTGCATACAAAGATAATACATTGAAATTAGAAAAAATAGATGGTATGTGTTTATCAGATATGTATGGAGAAAAAGACAATGATACACCTATAAATCTGTATAATGATATTAGGAAAATTATTAGGGAATTATTATCACTTGGTATATGTTATCCTGATATTACAGGATATAATTTCATGATTGATAAAAAAGATAAAATATGGATAATTGATTTTGGTCATGCTTATATAACCAATCCCGAAGATAAAATTGATCCTTTTGTAGAGAAGTTTTTAAATGGCTATAATGGATGGAATCCTGATTTTAAATAAATTAATTTATCATTATGATATTATGTCAATGAATTATTATATTTGGTATAATTAAATTGGTTTTCATAATCACCGAATTGTAATTCAAAAATAATTGCTGGAATTATTATTAGTATTACTACTAAAGCTATAGTAGCAAATAGACAAATTACTTCTTTATTATAACCTTCATGTATAACTACTAAATTGTCTGTAGGAATGGTACTTTGATCTCTACACAATGGACATGTTACTATATTCTTAATACAATTAATATGCATAAATTTTTTATGACAACAATTAAATTTAAAATCTACTGCATCTTCATCAACTAGTTCTAAACATATCACGCATAATTCTTTTTGATTATCTTCTAGATCTAAATTTGCCATCTGTTCATTGTATTTTTCGATAATTAGTTTCTTCATACTCTTTTTACTTTAAATATATAATTGGGGAAGCAAGTTTCAATTTTTAACTATAAAAACATTTTCTATTTTCATTTTTTGTAGATTTGAAATATTTTCTAAATGTTTCTATAAATGGATAGTATTATCCACAAAAAAAATGATGAAAGGTCAATAGAACCTTTTGCTAATGAAAAATCCCCTATGCAATGGTTTTTAATTGCTTTTATTGTATTTATAGTTTTAGTAGGATTATACTTTTTGATAAATACCAATTTAATTTCCTAAGTTTAAATTAGTTTAAAATAATAACTACTTTAAATTTAAAATGAATAATTTAGACAATTATTTTTCTGATAGAGATAGTAATTTTTTAAAAGTAGGATCAAATTTAATTAAAAGAATTATTGATGATGAAGGTAAAATAATTGATAATTTGGATAAAAATAATATAAAAATTTGGAAATCAAAAGTTGATCCAAATGAAGCATTAATTCCAAATTTTAATAATTTTGTTAATGTACCTGAAAATTATATTAATATTAATAATTTAAATAAACTTAGAGGAAAACAAATAATATTAGAATGGGGTGATAGATTTTTATTTAATGTTATAACTGATTGTTCAATGTTAAACTGTGTAAAAATTATGAATAATACTGACAAATATATATGTCCGAACGAATGGAATATTAATGATGGATTGATAGGGACTGTTTATGATATTAATTATGATAAAGATGTATATCTTTTACATTATGATTCTCCCTATATAACAGTTGATAAACTACTTAATGAACAAGAATATATAGCAGGTGAAAGAAAATGGAAATTTAAATGGAAAATTTGGATACCAAATGAATGTTTTAATGAATTATTTAGAAACAAAAGAAGTATAGAACAAAATAAAGATAATATTAAAAAACAAAAATTTGAATTATAAATTCATTTAATAGGTAAATACAATTAATAACATTATGAAATATTTAAATTTGCCTAATGAAATAATAAGAGAAATATATTGTTTTGATTTTACTTATAAAGAAAAGTTTAAAAATGTTATAAATGAATTTGTAAACTTAATGAAACAATATGATAAATTATTTTATAGATATCATATGGTTAATCATAATGTATGGGCTAAAGATTGGGAAATTATAAAATGGTTAGAAAAACATGGTGTTAATTATGATCCAATTAAATGGATTTTAAAAAAATCAAATAGAATTAATTATATTTTTTAATTTTATATAATGTTCCTGTTTAAGATGTGTCAAAGGTGGTCTTATTCCAGAATCGATTTTTCCAATAATATTCAATGCTCTTTTTACTGGTATTGGATTAGACTCAATAAATAGATTTTTATGAATTGGCATTAATTTATTATTAATTTTTTCAGCCAAATCATAATTACCTTCTTTTGTTAATTTTAACATACAATGTTCAAGTAATGGATACAGGTTTGCAGTAACTGATATAACTCCATCTCCTCCAAGCTTCACAAAGTCATATCCTTGGTCATCTTCCCCACTATATAGAAGAAATCCATTATCACATTCATCTCTTAAATATTTAACTCTACTTAAATCTCCAGTAGCATCTTTTAATCCAATTATGTTAGGATGAATACTTAGTTTTGAAATTGTTTCTGGTTTCATGTCAACTCCTGTTCTTCCAGGACAATTATATAAAATCATAGGTAAGTCAATACTATCTGCAATTGAAGAAAAATGCGTAATTAAAGCTCTTTGAGGAGGTTTAACATAATAAGGAGTAATTACTAATGATGCATCTGCTCCTAGATCTTTTGCATTTTTTGTTAATTCAACTACTTTATTTGGATCTACTGCTCCTGTTCCTACAATAATAGGAATTTTATTTTTCAATAGATTAACTGCTGTTTCTATAATTCTTGATCTCTCGCTCATATTAATAGTAGATCCTTCTCCTGTTGTTCCTAATAATACGATTCCGTCTGTTTGTTCTTTTTCATGCCATATTAACAATCTTGTTAATGCCTCATAGTCAATCTTGTTATTACTTTTCATTGGTGTTACAAGAGCAACATTTGAACCACCAACAGGTAGCATATTTAATTTAATATTTGATACTTTTGATTTCATTGTTGTAAAAGCTAAAGATTTGTTTGAAATTAAAATTGTTAGTAAAAATAAATACAAAAACATAATTGAATAGGTTTAGTTTAATTATTAAATTATTCAATTTTTGGTAAATTGTTGTTAATCTAAATTAGTTATACCATTCAGAAAGAAAATATAATTAATAATTACATTCAAAAATGTTAATTTTATATTTTGAATATATTTAAACGAAAAAATAATTTTAATTTATAATGTCTGTAAATTGTCACAATAGTGGAAGAATATGTTGGAATACATTAGCAGACTCTATACGAATCGAATGGGTTCGTGAAGATCATAACGGTAAACTTCACTATAAATTTTCATTAGATCTTAAAAAAGCAGAGCATTTTGCAAGTGTTCTTCATAAAGTTATTAAAGAATTTGCTGAAACATATAAAAAAGAAGATAATGAAACTGAAAGTTTCAACTTAAATCCAACAAAATGGCATTGGAATGATTGTAAATATGGTGGAGGGGCTCAAATTAGTTATACCAAAAGTTTGTTATGTATATACATGGATCTTAATTTAATTCTTTTAGATACTAAATTAAATGAGACTACATTATTAAAACGTTGGTGGATTTATTCTGTCTGTATGGGTGAATCTGATTATCGTCATGAAGATTATATGGCATCCGAGTGTAGAAATATTATTAGAAAATTATTTGGATGTGAATCAATGAAATTTAGTGAAATGGAAGATAGAAATATAAACTTATCTTCCAAAGAATTAGTTGAAGAAATAAGGGAATATTTAAAAAAAGTGTTTATCTGTTTAATAAGGATATTCCAAAGTAAAAAACACAATGATACATTAGAAGAAGCAGATATATATCAAGTCTTAAGATGGAATTATGATTTATAATTTTTAATAGTCACCATCATCATTTAGATTTAACTGTTTTAAATATTCTTCTAATTCTTTAGATGGTATTGGCTTAAATTCTTCTTTAATATTAGATTCATAAAACATACCTGCTTGTGAATTTTCACTAACATTCCATGAAGACAAGTCCTGATTAAAAGAAATTGCATTATTAAACATACAAGATAATCTTTGATCATTAGTTAAATTCCAACTTGCTACATCTTGATTAAAATTAGTTGCATCTGAAAACATACATATAAAATCAATACCATTTGAAACATTCCATTTATTCAATGGTTGATTAAAATTAGTTGCATTTGAAAACATACATCTAAAATGAGTACAATTTGAAACATCCCATTTATTTAATGGTTGATT
>MDTB01101817.1_pt1 | contig 11928 bp, 9 predicted proteins | sample 811161 | NCBI WGS metagenome assembly MDTB01 (sample SAMN05326650, study PRJNA326480) | marine metagenome | isolation source: seawater | place: Mediterranean Sea | collected 2009 | reverse complement strand
TGCCAAGGCCGATGCTATTACCTTCACGACGCATCTTGTGTTGCAGTCGGAGATCGCTCGCCAGTTCAGCGCCCACCCAGTGTTCCGTGAAATATGCCAGGATTTGCTGACGAGTACGCCGCGTCTCTATTGGGATCAGGCGGTCTACAAGAAACCTGGCAATCCAGAAGAATTTCCGTGGCACCAGGACAACGGCTACACCTTTACCGAGCCGCAGCAGTACTTGACCTGCTGGGTGCCTCTTTCTCAGGCGACCGAAGCCAACGGTTGCCCATGGGTGGTGCCCGGACTGCATCGCCAAGGCACCTTAAATCACGAACTTAAACCGTTGGGTCTGACCTGTTTGGAAGAGCCGAAAGGAGCGGTATGTGTGCCCGGCGAAGTTGGCGATGTCATCGTCTTTTCGTCACTGACGCCGCATCGCACCGGACCGAACCTCACCCCAGATGTGCGTAAAGCCTATATTTTGCAGTATGCGCCTGATGGCGCAGTGGTACATGGACATGATGGCATCACCCGAACTGCCGACGATCCGCAGCGTCAATATTTGCTGTCAGATGTTGCCCTCGACTGATGGCGGAAAATCATCAATGGACAGACGCGAGTAGCTCTCACGACGCTACTCTGTTTGATCGCCCCAGACAGCGCGAAGGCAAAGTCCCGTTTCACGTTATGTTTTTACAGGGCATCAGCGCACTCCCGGGCCAGCATAAAGATTGGGCGTTCAATACGCTGTTGCTGTTGTTTTACTCACAAGTGTTGGGCTTGCCGGCCACCTATGTTTCCGGGATTCTCGCGATTGCTCTGGTTTTTGATGCGGTTTCAGATCCGGTGGTGGGAGCGCTGTCTGATAGTTATAAGTCTCGTTGGGGACGTCGGCATCCGCTGATATTATGCAGCGCTGTTCCGGTGTGCGTGTCTATGTATGCGTTGTTCTCGCCGCCAGAAACGTTGTCCGGCCTCGCTCTAGCCGCCTGGCTGCTGGTCGCAACGGTGGTCTTGCGCGTCAGCTTTACCTTTTTTGCTGTGCCCTGGGGCGCTATCGGCGCTGAGTTGTCCACGGATTATTCCGAACGGACCAAGGTCATCGCCTATCGTATGTTTATCGGTGGATTTGGCGGTGTGATATTTATCGCTGGGATTTATGAGCTGTTCCCGGCATCAGACGAATATGCGAATGGTCTGTTTAACGCGTCCAACTATCAGGGATTTGCGATTGTTATCGCAGCCCTGATGTTGTTGTGGTCGCTGTTGTCTGGGCTTACTACGCTGAATCAGGTCAAGTATCTGCCGCAGCCTAAATCGCGAGTTCCTACCGTGACTTTTCCGGAGCTATTGGTGCGTCTGCGCGACGGATTGAGCAACCCAAACTTTCGCGTGCTGTTTGTTGCAACGCTGATTATTTCGTCTGCTATCGGTACGGGCCTGGTATTCGATACTTATATGAATACGTTCTTTTGGGAATTTGGCCCCGACGAGTTGCGATGGTTTGGTCTGTCCTTTTTGGGAATGGCAGTGGCTATTTTCACCATCGTGCCTTTGCAACAACGCTTTGAAAAACGCGACATTCTGTTGTTTTGTCTTGTGGTTATGACGTTTTTACAAATTTCCAAAGTGGCGCTCCGTTTTGGCGGACTGCTGCCGCCGAATGGAGATCCATTGCTACTCCCAATTCTTGTTAGTCATACATGTTTGCTGGCTTTCTTTGGGTTCGTTGTTTTAATGATGTACGCCTCTATGATCGCCGATGTAGCTGATGAACAGGAGCTGCAAAATGGGCTGCGGCAGGAAGGCGTCTTCTCCGGCGGTATCAGCTTATCAGGAAAATTTACGTCGGGTTTCGGGCTAATCCTTGGCGGTATCTTGCTCGAACACGCGATTCAGATGCCAACTGGATTAACGCCCGGAGACGTTGATGGCGGGATCTTGTTTAAGCTCGCCATTACAGATGGGATTATCGTTCCCGCGCTGAACCTGGTGCCACTTATGCTGCTACTCCGCTATACCCTGACGCGAGATAGGGTGGCGGAAATTCAAGAGGTGCTGCAGGCGCGTCGTGCGGTTTAGTCGGTATATACACTGAGTGCGTCTTGTCTCGACAGACATTAGCTTAGTGTTATAGCTAATTAACTTGCCAAGCGCTGACTGAGAAACTTAAGAAAGGCATCTTCATCCACCCACTCAGTGGCGCAGTCGATTGCGTTACCCTGGTCACTGACAACCGTTTCACCGGCGTCGTTTACTTCGATGTTGAGGCGTTCGATGGTGGCCCAGTCCGATGCGAAGGCGAGGTAGACGGCAACACAGTCGTAGAGAACGGAAGACTGTTTGTTGACGTCCAGATGCTCCGCTAGCGAGTTCATTCGCTTCCACTCTGCGATTTTTGCAAACCAGTCATAGTGGTTGACCATAATTGCTTTGTTGGTCTCCAACGGGCTGGTTGCGATGCGTTGGAAGTTTTCCCCGGACAGTACCGTGGTACCGCAGGTGTCGAGCGGGGTAATCAGCTTAGGCCAGGCCGCTTTGAATACCGCCTGGCAAGCTGCAATATCTTGTACGACGTTGAACTCGCGCATCGGTTTGGGTGCGCCTAAATAACCTCGTTTGATGCTGCCATGCATGCCAACGACGCGCGCATGGTTGACGATGTCCGGATTGGTTTGTAGGGCGGCGGCGATGTTGGTCAACGGGCCGATACAGACCAAGCGAACAGCATCCTGGTGTAGCATGATGGTGTCGCAGAGTGCGCCGACGCCGTCTTCGTAAACGCGGCCAGGATAGTTGTCTAAGTCATAGTCACCAAGCCAGTTCGCATGTGTTTGCGGATTAGGCTTGGTTGAGATGCCGAGGCCCACCGGGATGTCAGTACGTCCGGCTAGCGTCAGAAACTTCGCTACTAATGCTGCTCGGTAACGAACCTCCCCACTACATACGGTAATCAGACGGACATCTAGTTCCGGACATTTCAGTAAAAAGCTCAACGCCCATATGTCGTCAACATCGAAGCCAATGTCGGTATCGAGAATTACTGGAATTGTCATGCTGACGGCCTGCTTAGCTTGGTGACAGCTGTTCTAGCAAATCTGCCGGAAAGCTGCCGTTGAAAGCGTTAATGTCGTGCTTCGCGCGAACGCTGGCAATATCCATGTGCCACTCGTCTTCCCAATGAATATCCATAAACGCGGGCTGTTCCCGTCCGTGTTGCCAGGCTTCTGCCATGTTTTGCAAGAGCAAGGTAAATCCAAGCGGCTGCTTTAAATGACTTATAGTGCAGACTGTGCTTAAGAACATAGCCGAATAGTTGTGCCCGAATTGTGCCAACTGGAAAGCGGAGATCGCCATCTCGTGCAGGCTGGTGGTGGCGTACCCTGCGGTTAAATGCCAGATATCGTGCATTTGTAGTATGCGTGTATTGAGGTAGCGCATTGCTGGCGGCAATTGTTGCAGCCCAATGGCTTCTCTATCTAATACCTCCGCATCAAAGCCGTTATCAACTAACATGCTGTATAAGGCCCGGGCAAGGCTGTCATCTGGCTGTGACGCTAGCTCATCTAAAGAAATCATGCTGGGCACCGCTTTTGTCGCGGCGCCTCGGGCACCGGGGTGCGTACTGGCTGCGGCTTCGGCCAAAACACCAAAGGTCGGGTTCACGGCGCCACCTAATTTGGCAACGGCTACGGTAATCGATGTTGCATTATAGCCCTCTTCCGGGCCTTCGATGGTGGCTGCGAAAGCGTCCCAAAAGGTATCCGGCAGTGGGGCCTCGGGTGCATCAATTGCAAGCTCGGGGCAGGACTGCTGCAGTTTGCCGGCACTGATGATGTCGAATACAGCGGTGATTGCACCAGGCGCGCTGAACGAACTCCATACCATAGCTCCGCAGACTTGCGCTTGTGCATCTGGATTGCCGTTCGCAGCGGCGGCAACAGCAGCATGCAGGGGTTCGGCTTGAGGTCGCATGGTGCGTTCTTTGATGAGCGTTAAATCCATATTTATTCCTGCTTCTTGCTGGCTAATATTGCGTCATATAACCAGCGTTTGGCTCAGCTGCCTAGATCCCTTGGTTATTGTTAGGCCGCAGACGATCGAGCCACCGGTTCCGGCGCCTGTTGATCTGCATCCGCTTCGCTTATGTGTTGTATGTGCGCTAAGAGACTGTCGCGAGTGACGCCGAGATTCGGCCGTGCCTGGGCATTGCGTTTTCGTCCCCGCAACATGTAGGCCAAGATCGTGCGCCGGATTTTACTGTCGCGCAGGAAGTCACCGGGTTTTTCTACCAAATTAATTGTGCGCATGATGCCTCGATGCACGGCTAGATTGTGCCGAGCGGCAGCAGTTAGCGCATCACCGAATGCGAGTGCCAGCCAGTGTTTCCAGGATTTCGCCTGATGCAGACCGAGGCCAGAGCGCACGTTTGCCGCACGACGAATACCGCGTTTGTCTTCTTCTAGGCTGGCGTCATAGATTGGTCGAATTCGTTCGTGGCTTAGGATTTTAAACTTTTCCGCACGAAGCCATGGATCTTGTTCGCCCGCCAGCACTTCAGCCAATAAATGGGCGTGTAGGGTGCCGGTGCTGCAGCCTCTTCCATACAACGGGTTGGTGCGGATTGCGGCATCACCCACTGCAAAGAAGTTCAGCAGTTTGGGTGCGTCTACATTAACGTAGTCGCGCCATACCGCATGAATCTGGCCGATGCCGAAAGGTTTGGTAGTGGGCTCGGCTTGCTTGCGACTGATCCACGGGCGTAAGCCAGGGATTTGCATGCAGATAGAGTCAAACTGGTCGCCATCTTTAATGGCTTCACGCAACGCATGTTCTTCGTTAGGCAAGCAAATGATCAACGCAAAGTGGCCGCTGTCGCCGGGAAAAATACCGTACTTCATAAAGCCCAGGTCGCCGGAAGCCGGCAGCGATGGATTACGCGGTGGTTCTTCAATACCGGGCAGCAATTTGTAGTGGCGTGTGTAGTAGACGATTTCCGCATCGTGCCGTTCTTCGACGAAATTCGCCCCGTGAGCCTTAATCCAGCGATTAAATTTGCTGGACCGCCCGCTTGCGTCTATCACGATGTCCGCGCTGTGCTGCGTTATTTGGTTTTGCTCGCCGCGATGGGTTAACTCTAAGCCGGTGGCGAGTTGCTCGTTCTGATCATTGTGTTCGATTAGCAGGTCGGAGACGTAGACCTCATTTCGAATAGTGACTTCGGAGTGCGCCTTCACATATCGTCGCAGTACTGTTTCTAGCGTTGCTCGGCGACACATTAGCGTCCAAATCTTCGCGTCATCCGGCAGCGGTTGGTACTGCGCTTTAAGTTCTTCGGACAACGTGTCCACAAATGCCACCTTGCGCGCGCCAGCCGCAAAAAAGTCTTCCAGCAAATCGGGATAGTTTTCTTCCAGAACATTGCACATCAATCCTAGAAACGCATGAGGATGGCGGAATTGCGCAGCGCCGCGTCGTGGCCAGACAAAGAAGGCATCTTCCGTGCTGTCCTCTGGCGGCGGCGTGTCGCGTTCGAAAAGTGTCACATTAAAGCCGTTTTTTGCTAAGGCTAAACCCGTGAATAGCCCGCAAATACCGGAACCCACTATGGCTACGGACGCCTTTTTTGGCGCAGCTGTTGCGGGCGATGCTGACGCTGACGTTGATGCGGACGCTGATGCAGGTGCCGTTGAAGCCTGAAGTAAGGTCATATTAGTATTTTTCTCCCCATACCAGGCCGAACTATAGAGGACCTATCGGAAATCGAAAAGTTTGATTTTGCGAGGGGTTTACCGATCTAAAATCCTAGTCCGGCCTAGCTGTTTAATCCGTAAACCGGCATACGAGCGCGGGTAACGTTGTAGGCAGCATGTCCTGCCGGATCGGTTTGCGGGATCAGTATGTTAGGTTGGCTTAGTCTAAGTTGTCGCGGTGTGCTGTCGGTTAAAGCGCCGATTGCCATAACTCACCAGCACCATATGTGGCACCGTCAGCGCCGCCAAAGTCACAAAGGTATGTTTTACCAGCGTATCTTGAGTTTGCATGAGACCTTGCGCTAATGGTGTGGTGGAAAAGCCGAACCCCAGTGCCTCAGCCGTGACCCAAAGCACGGCCAGCAACACCGCGCCAGTTAACAAGGCGATTTCCACATTGCCGGGGCGCGCTAACCGGCCGCGCCAGACCGCTAAGTGATTGCGACTATGCAGCAGCGCGAAGTAAACCGTAAACGCAACTAATGCGCCGGCGGTAAGGCTTAACACGGTGTAGGCCGCGAGCAATGTGATCAACAACTGGCGATTAGGTGCCATAAATACAGCTAACCCAATGACGGGAAGGGCGATAACAGATAAGCCAGTCACCAACATCTGTGCCGCGCTGACATGGGTAAGCACGCTAAACCAATACAGCAGTGTTGCGGCGTCGGTGAGCGCGGGGGTGGCCAACAGCGCGGCGCCCCAACTCACCTGATGCAGCAATTTGCTGGCGGGCCAGTCGGAATCGCCGAAATGAATGGCTGAATAAAGTAGAAATCCGGCTAGCAGCAGGCCCGGTGCGGCTTGCCAAAGCACGATAACCAGCAATGCAGTCAGTGCATAAAGACCGCTGAGGCGCAGCACGCGGCCTGCAAAAAGGTTACGTAGGATAACCAGATCGTAGGCACCGTGAGGTAGTCCAGCGAGTAAAATCAGCAGTGCGAGGCTGATGCTGGCGATGGCGTTTTGATAGTCGACCACACCGGCTAGTAGGCTGCCGAGCAGACAAGCGCCAAGGTATAGAGAAAATGGCTTATGCGCTGCGAGCATAGTCTGCGGCTTCGCGCAGGAAGGTGGTTTTTGGCAGCGCGGTCATGACCTGGAGATAATCGTGGGGGCCGGCTTGATCGCTCAGAAAACGGACTAAGCACGCCGGGTCTACGCGGCTGAACAAGGCCAGGAAAATTTCTGGGGCCCGCTGCGGCTGTCGTTCTAAGAAGTTGACAAAGACGCCGTCGAACCATCGTGCGATTGCGTTGCGCGGTTGCGGCATAGCAGCTGCTAACTGTCCGTGTGACGGCTTGCTGTCGTGCATCCAATATTCGTTTTGTAGGTTCGCGCTAAATGCGGCGGCTTGGCGCTGCGCCTGTAGATAACAGTAACCGCTGGAAGGTTTAACCGTATCGCCGTGCAAGCCGAAGTTGCGGATACGCGATGCCGGATCGGTTCGCGCAGGTCGCGGATGTTTAGCCATCGGAATGATGCCTTGTTCGCGACGCACCACTTGCCATCTTGTGAGGCCCAGATTGCGACTCAGGTAAGTTTCAATTTCATGCGCGTAGTGCTCTGGTGTCTCTAACGACATAGAAAAATGAGTGGTTTCTACCAGGGCGTGGCGCGGGCCATAGGGCAAGACGTAGAAAAAGTGAATGTCGTAGCCGTGGCTGGGCATAAAATCCATCAGCGTCACCACACCGGGATCGAAACAGTCGCTCTCGGTGGTAATTTCCCAGCCGACGAAATGCTGTAGCAGGGTATCGGTTGGAATAGCGCGAGGCCGTGTATCGAGCGCGAAATCTACTGCATATTGTTGCTCGCTGGTCCCTAGCGATAATTGGTTGCTGCCGTCGCGAACGCGCTGCACGGTCTGGCCCAGGCGTAAATGCACTTGTTCACTCTGCGCAATCAAGTCGCGGGCAGTTTGGTAATAGGCGCCGCTGTCCACACGAACGTACTGCATATGCGGATGTTCGCTGATATGACTCGCACCATTTGCGCTAACACGCCAGCGTTCCCAACGGTTCTTTATGGCGGGTTCAAACAGGGTTGGTTCCGTCTGCCAATAGCACCAGGTTTTATCAGCGCTATAGTCGGTGCGCGGATCAATTACGATGGTTTTCGGTAGCGCCGTGGATGACCTTTGGGCGGCTTCGCTCAGATGGGCCGCAAGACTTAGGCCACTCATGCCAGCGCCGATAATGGCTAGATCGTAATCTGTTTCTAGAAAAGCAGGCATGCCTCAATTTAGGCTTGAAAGCGCCGTGAATCCAGCGCGTGATGTAGGTGTGACTGATGTGTTGCAGGGGACGAGGCGCCTGCGACAGGGAGCGTTATTAACCTGCTAATGCAATAGCCGCCGATTATGCGCATTTTTGTCGGGGTGCCCACTACCGTGCGTCGTTGCCAATATTGGTTTGGGCGGTTTAGCATCTTTGTGCCGATAGATCGATATAGCGACGCCGCGACAGCTATGGTTTGGCGGATAATAAACGGTAGGAAATAATAGCCATGCTCAGCGCTTGCGTAATAGTCATCGGCGATTGCCAGCAGCTGGCTGGCACCGTTGTACGCCGCGCTACGCTGTTCATTGTTGCCAGCCAAGAGCCCTGCGCAATCTACCGGTGCTGCGATTAGATCGCGCGGTACATAAATTCGGTCGCGCTCGGCATCTTCCAAAATATCCCGACAGATATTGGTCATTTGCATGGCAACGCCAAGGTCTACCGCAAATGGAAAGGCTTTGGGATCTTTCACGCCCAGGATATGACACATCATGAGGCCCACTGTCGACGCGACTCCATAGGCAAATTGGACAACTTGGTCGACGCTTGTCAATTCTCGCGGCCACTGATCTGCAATCAGTTCATCCATGAAATCGATAAACAACGCGATGGGGATTTGATGCTGCTGAATCAGCTTCTGGGTATCTTCAATACGTGCATTCGGGCTGTCGCCAGTGAGTAAAGCGCGGCGTATGTCGCGAAGGGTCGCGTCATTGATGCCGCTTGGCTCGGCATCAGCTAAGTCGTCGACATAGCGACAAAACGCGTATAACCGCGCCACATCGGCATATTGTTGTCCTGGCAACAGGCGTGCAGCAAGTGAGAAGGTCTTTGCATGCTCTTGGAATGAGGCTTTGGCTGCATCTAACTCGGCAGACATGAGGCCTCAGCAATATCCTGCGGATGTTCCTGGAAAAGTAGGTTCTCTACAACCTTGGCCGAACTTAAAACGCCAGGAACACCGGCTCCAGGGTGGGTGCCTGCGCCTACGAAATATAAATTCCGAATGTTTTCGGCGCGATTATGGAATCTGAAAAACGCCGACTGAGTGAAGATCGGCGCGATGGAGAAACCTGCGCCCCATTGCGAGCGATACTGTTGCGCAAAGTCAGCCGGATTGAAATCAAAGCATACATCTAAATTGGCACGCAGATCGGGCAGTATGCGAGCTTCTAAAATATCTAGCACGCGCTCACGGATCGTATGCTTCTTGGCTTCCCAATCAGCGCCGTCCTGTAAATTGGGGACCGGTGCGAGGACATAAAATCCATCTTTGCCTGCGGGCGCCAGACTAGGGTCTGTAGCTGTCGGTCGATGCAAATACAGGCTGAGGTCGTCGCCGGTATCGGTGCCCGCAAAGATACGCTCTAACAATTCCTGATATTCTTCGCCAAAGACAATCGTGTGATGCTGTACGTCCTGATATTGCTTATTGGTGCCAAAGTACAAGACGTATAAGCCCATTGAATATTGCATGCTATCGATGCGGCGGTTGCTCCAGCTGGGTCGCAAACTTTCGTTGATGAGGTTTTTGTAGGTATGCGCCGGATCGCCGTTACAAATCACTATGTCTGCCGATAGCAGGCTGTCGTCTTGCAAACGAATACCGCTGATGGCTTTGTTGGTGACCATGATTTCTTTGACGTCTGTTGCGAGTTTTATGTCGACGCCTTCTTCTTGGAGTAATTTTCCAAGCGCTCGAACGAGTGCACCGGTACCGCCGCGCGGGTAGTGCACTCCCCAGCGTCGTTCCAGGTAGTGGATCAACGAATAGATGCTGGTGGTCGTAAAAGGGTTGCCGCCAACCAACAACGGCTGAATGCTAAAAGCGCGTCGCAGGCGATCGTCCCGCAGGTATTTTTTGGTAAATTGCCAAACGGTTCGGTAACAGCCAAGGCGAATTAACGCTGGCACTTGCTTGAGCATGACCCAAAGGTTGTGAAACGGGATGTGTGCTAGTTCAGAAAAACCCACGTCGAATATTTTTTCCGAATGGGCCAGCATGCGTTTGTAGCCATCGACATCCTTTGGATTAAGGCGTTCGATCTCAGCAAGCGTGTCGTCTACGCTGCCGCCGTAGTTCAAATAAGAGCCGTCGGTAAACTCATAGCGATACCATGGCGCCACCGGCAACATCTCGACATAGTCTTCCAGGCGTTTGTCGAACAGGCTAAATAACTCTTCAAACAAAAACGGCGCTGTAATCACCGTTGGGCCAGCGTCAAAAACATAGCCTTCGCGATCGAAGGTCTGTGCGCGGCCGCCTAATTGATCCAGGCGTTCCACTAAGGTGACATCAAACCCCTGGCTTCTGGCGCGCAGCGCACTGGCGAGTCCGCCAAAGCCGCTGCCGATTACGATTACTTGTTTATTCATATTGCTTTCGCTTGGGCGGCTACGGGATAGGCCCAATTCGGCCCGGTGGTCGATCCCTTGCGCGGTAAATCAGGTAGTCGCAGATAGCGTTTAGTAAATGAGCTTACGACTTGCTGAATCGGTTGGGGCAAGGTCGCTGCGGCTTCCTCGGCTAGATGTAATGCTTCCCCGAGCCAAGCTTCACATTGTGCAACGATATACGGATGCTGATTCGGTTGTTCGACCAACAAACGAAATGGATCTCGGTGCGGTGCCTGCATACGGGCAGCAACAATTGGCGCAGTCACCGCGCGGTTAACCACATCGGGATCGGTGGCTAGATCATTGCCGCAACGCAGCGTCTTAAGGTCGTCGATTATTTGATAAGCCAGACCAAGTTGTTGTCCGCAATGTTTGGCGGCATCGTAGGATCGGGCGGCTAACGCCATTGGCGTTACCACTGCTGGCGCCGACTGATTCTGTAAAATGGTCGCGAACTGTAGTGGCAGTGCGAGTAAAGCACCTGTTTTGCCGATAGCAATTTGCTGATAAGTGGTGAACAAGTGCGGGTCATCGTAGCGAATTTCTAGCTGTGTGTGCTGCCCTGCAGCCGCTGAGCTAATGGCATCTGTTAGCGCCAAAATAAGGCGGCTGCTACGGGATGCGTCGAGCTGTGCCAGTGCTATGGTTTTGAATGCACAGCTAATGAGGTGATCGCCGAGCAGCAGGGCGGTATCCCCGCCGAAGGCCCGCCAAACGCTGGCTTGGCCGCGTCTTTGTTCTGCTCGATCCTGAATATCGTCGTGCACGATTGACGCTTCATGGACGAGTTCGATTGCTGCGGCTGCAGCAACCAACTGGTTAGATGGTAATGCAGAGGTGCTCATTGCAGCCAATAATTTAGCCCGGGTGCGTTTACCCGGTACGCGTAAATGATGCTGCGCGGAGGCAAATAAAGCGCCTGCGTCTTCGCCTAAACAACGAATGTGTTGTTCCAGCTGCTGCTCAAAAGTGGCTTGAGTCACCGTTCCTTCCCCTCGTCAGGTCGTGCGGCTGGGTTACCAGCGCGATACGCCTGGTAACAAAAGAAGAGAGAGACAGGGCGGCTGAGCCGCCCTGAATCGCTTAGTTGGCAGTCGTTAGACTGAGCGAGCCTACTCAGAAGAGGAGGTAGCCGCCGCCCAGATAACCGCACCGAATGCGATCTTGTTAACAAAGTCAGCAAGGTTATAAACGATGTTCAAGGTCTCAATGCCGCCTTGGCCCAAGCCCATGCCGCCGGCCATGTAGCCTAACGGGTAGATAGCCCAACCGAAGGTGACGATGATCCGTAAAGCGCTAAACGCAGTTTTACTCGCTGCAGTACCTTCGTTTGCGTTGATCTGGCTTGCTTCACCTGCAAAGATTTCATAGATGATGTAGATCCATCCGGCCATGCCGATAATGAACGCGAGCCAGTAGTTCATTGCACCGACTTCACCGAGGTAGCCGCCGACGAGCATTACCACAGAGGCGATCAGCAGCTTCCAGAAGAGAGCGGCTCTAACGACAGC
>MDTB01236938.1_pt1 | contig 11929 bp, 10 predicted proteins | sample 811161 | NCBI WGS metagenome assembly MDTB01 (sample SAMN05326650, study PRJNA326480) | marine metagenome | isolation source: seawater | place: Mediterranean Sea | collected 2009 | reverse complement strand
TTTTATCATTTCATCATGCAGACAATCGAAAAAACAGGGGTGGGCCTCCAGGATTTTGGGAAGTTTTTTTCAAAGAGCCAAGGACTGGCTTTGTAATACAGCGCTTAAAAGAGGAGCTTGATGGAGGAGATGTTTTGTATAGGGGATACGTCCCAACATCATGGATGTACTCTCTTAATCTTATAAAACTATATGAAATATCAAATCAATTTTTTAACTTTGTAATAGAAGATATAACATCTTTATCGCCTAAACTAGAAGTTGAATACAAAATTCCCTACAGCCATCGCCTTTATTTGACACCTACAATATTTTGCCAAATAATTTACTTAGTGAAAACAGCCTCAATTATCTTACGCAAATTGGTAATGAGAATTAGCATGAAACGATATCGTTGGAATGTAGCTTATCAATTTACAGAGAGTTGGAATGATGTAACATTATGGCGCTCAAAAATAATTCCAAACCCTAGAAATAGATTTTTAGCTGATCCTTTTTTAATTAAAAAACATGGAAAACACTATTGCTTTGTTGAAGATTTTAATTATTCAGAATCAAAAGGGTGTATATCTGTTTACGAGATAGACAAGAATGGAAGCTACGAAAAAGGGGTAGCTATTTCTGAGGATTTTCATCTTTCATACCCTTACCTATTTGAATTTGAAAATGATTTATATATGTGCCCAGAAAGTCATGAAAACCGTGATATAAGAATATATAAATGCTTAGATTTTCCACTTAATTGGGAATTAGAAAAAGTGATCATGAATGACATTAATGCTGCTGACACAAATATTTTTTTTAAAAATGATAAATGGTGGCTCATAACTAACTTATCAACAAGTTATTTAATTGATCACGATTCACAATTATATGCTTTCTATAGTTCAAATCCTCTGAGTGATAACTGGACTCCACATAAAAAAAATCCAGTAATCTTTGACTCAATGAAAGCTCGTAACGGTGGCCTTATTCAATCTAACTCTAATATTTATAGGGTATATCAAAAACAGGGATTTGATAGATATGGTGAGGCTTTAGGTGTTGCCGAAATCTTAGAGTTATCCCAAGATAATTACTCTGAAAATTGCTTATTTGAAATTAAGGCAAGTTTTTTTAAGGGCATAAAAGGGACACATACATATAATTATAACGAAGGTTTGTTAGCTTTTGATTTTTCTGATTATTCAAAAATTAAAAAAGGAATATAAAAAAATTGATCTCTGAAATTATTAAACAAATACAATATCTAATAATAAATAATATTAATTAATATTAAATTTCATTTTAAAAAATTTATCTTTCTGACTTGGAACCTTAATAAATCCAGCATTATAATATGTTTTTAAAGCAGGTTCGTTATTCTCATGAACATATAAATATATATATTTAATAGGTATATTTAAAATATTTATTGCTTTTAATAAGATTGTGAGTGATAAGCCTTTCCCTAAAAATCTTGTATTCCCTATAAACATATGAAATTCTGCCATTTTTTTAGTAATATTTGTAAACTGAACATTACCAATATACAATTTATTTTCTCCATAACAAATAGCAAAGCGCTTACTATTTTTTTCTTTAATAGCTTTCTTAATCCATTCTAATTCCATCCTGTATGTAACTTTCTTATTTGGTTTTGAGCCAGTAAATCTCCAAATTCTTTTATTATTTCTCCACACATAAGATTTTTTTGAATCCATCTTTCGCAAGGGACGTAAGTGGATTCTTTTATCTAAAAATTTACTATCAACTTTTGAACAATGTTTTTTAATATGCTGGATAACAAATTTCATGTCATTAAGATTATAACGATGATCAACTGGCAGAGGTAATATTTTAGAACTTTTACCCTTTAACCAATTTTTTTTTAATCTTTGATCACTCTCTTTCCAATAATTTGGAAGGAATATATTTTTAGATTTAAAGATTTTTCTAATTTTTTCATTTTCAGAGTAAAATGGGTAACACAGTGGTACATCATTTTTGTAGTCAACATCAATTTCAAGGTGATTATAGCTTCTAAGATTATGTTCAAGAAATCTAAAATTTCTTACCCTTGCTCTTGAGCAATTTTCATAATCAATTCTTTTCATTAATTCTTTTGTCAGCTCAGACATTCTTTTAGGCTCTAAATTATTTAGAGTTTTTTCAGCAGATTGAAAATAACTATATTTTTTTGATGGATTTTCATTATATTCTCGTTGTAAGTGTTTCATTCTTTTTATTGAATCAAGATCTTGATTATATTTAATCGAAAGTAGTTCATTATAATCTAGTAATCCACCATCAGGAAGTCCAAAAAATTTTCTAGGCGAATAAATAGTTGCAAAAATACTGTTTATTGGTTTTGAAAAATAAGCCTGCGAATTATCTATAATTATTTGTTTAGGTGGCAAATCTTTTAAATTCTTTTTCAGATATTTAGACTTAATCCCAAAGTAATTAACAATAACAATATAATCATTTTTATTTAATTTAATTTTTTGATTAATTTCAAAATTTTGATCTATATCATAAAACTGTAATTTGATTTTACATTTTTTGATAGGTGCTATCATGGTATCGCAAATATAATTTGGCATCCATATTTTTTTTGGCTTAGCATGTATTAATATGGCCAAGAACGCAGCCCTACTAGATTGAAATTTTTGATAAGAATTACTACTTCTTTTATTGGATAATTCTAGTGAAAAATACCCACCGATATATTTATTTTTTTTCAAAATCATAATTTGATATGAGTTTCTTTATTTGTTCATTATTATTAAACATCATCACATCAATTATTGAGAGATCTTTTATAAATTTGTAATCAAATTGCTGATATTGATAATCTTTTGTTTTTAAAAATAATAACTTAATTCCCTCATCATAAAATTCTTTTTTATTATAAAGATCTTTTCCTCCAATTGCATTGATATATGTTTTTGCTTTTAGCGCTTTGCATATCTCAATTACTCTTTTTGATCCTTTAATTTCATTACTGATGTCAAGAGAAGACGAAATAATTATTTTTGTTGAAATATTGAGATGATTGCAAATAATTTTTACGGAATGTAATATATAATTGAATAAATTAGTATCTTCAAATTTAATAATTTTAATCAAAAGTTTCATTATTAATTCAGTATTGTCAGACTTAGAATATGTACTTAAAAATTGTCTCAAAAATTTATTTTTATCAAAATTATCTGAGATACTTCTTTGGTTAATATTTAAAAAATCACTACCTTTCTCTATCGGAATCGTAAATGTTTTGCTTTTGCCATTTAAAAAGTATCTGTTTCTATTTATCCATCCTTTCTTTGTATATTTTATGTTGTCATAAATTACAAACTTATCAACTGATTGGATGAGTTGAAAATACCCTATATAGGGTAAAAAATAGGGCTGCATGATTGCAATTCTCATTATAACTCTCTAATTATAGAACAAATTTTAATTACCTCTTTTTTTAAGATATCAGGATACATCGGTAAACAAATAATTTGATCGGAATATCTTTTTGAATTCTTAAATGAATTTTTATTTTTTATGTATTTGTTTTTTTTAAAAAAATTTAGTTCGCTTAGTGAAGGATAAAAATATAACCTGGCAAAAATATTTTTTCTTTTTAAGGTATTAAATAATTTATTTCTTGAAATGGGATAATCTTTATTAACTAAAATTGGGAAATATGAAGCATTCCAATCAGTATTTTTCGGAGGACCAATTATTTCTATGCCAGCGATATTGTTGAGCTGCTTTAAATATAAATTATTAATTGCATTTCTCTTTCTAAGTATTTTATTGATATGCTTTAACTGTAAAACACCAATGGCTGCATGTATTTCGCTCATCTTGCCATTTAATGCAGGTAAATAATTTATTTTTTCTTTTCTAATTCCATGATTTTTAATATCCTCTAATCTCTTCTTTACGTTTTGCTTATTGGATATGATTGCTCCACCTTCAAAAGTATTTAAAACTTTAGTAGCATGAAAACTAACAACTGATAGATCTCCATAACTAAGAAGGCTTTTATTTTTATACTTAACGCCAAATGCGTGAGATGCGTCATATATTACTTTTAAGTTTTTTCTTTTTGCTATTTTATTTATTGCTTCTACTTCACATGGATGTCCGTAACAATGAACAGGCATTATTGCTTGAGTCTTAGATGAAATATTTTTTTCTATTTCTGAAATGTCAATATTAAAACTATTCTGTTTAACATCGACAAATACTGGTTTTAAGTTATTCCATATAATAGAGTTTGCTGTTGCAACGAATGAATATGGAGTTGTAATTACTTCTCCTTCTATTTTTAATGACTTTAATGCAGCCATCAGTGCAATCGTAGCATTAGAAAACAATGTTACATATTTTACTCCAAGATAATTAGCTAATTCTCGTTCAAATTTCTGATGAATTGGACCATTATTGGTTAAAACTTTACTTTTCCAAATTTTTTTCAATAGAGGGTTTAATTCTTCTATTGGCGGTAAAAATGGTTTTGTTACTAAAATAGGTTTTTTCATATAAATGTACGTTTATTTACCAGGAACAACTTGTTCATAAGTGCCTTCTCTAACAATTTTGCCATCTTTCAGTTCAATGATTCTGTCACAGCTTTTTAATGTTGAAAGTCTGTGTGCTACAATTAATACTGTAATATCATTTGAAAGTGATTCAATAGACTCCATGACTGAACTTTCAGTTTCAGCATCTAGAGCATTAGTAGCTTCGTCTAAAACTATAAAACTAGCTTTCTTAAATAGTGCCCTTGCTATCCCTATACGTTGCCTCTGGCCTCCTGATAACCTAATTCCTCTTTCACCAACAAATGTATCATATTTTTCTTTATAAGAACTGACAAAACTATGAATTTTTGCTCCAATTGCTGCGTCTTCTATTTCTTTATAATCAAACTTAGTATTTGAAAATCCAAAAGTAATATTGTCTTTTATTGTTCCATCCAGAAGAAATATGTCTTGAGGTACAAACGCAATATTTCTATACCACCCAAAAATGTTCTGACTTGTTATTTTATTATCATCTACTATTAAAGCTCCTCTTGAGGGACTAAGAAGGCCCATAAAGATATTTGCCAAAGTAGTTTTTCCACTACCAGTTTTACCTATTATTCCTATTTTCTCACCTTTCTTAATATTAATATTAATTGCCTCAAGAGATTCTTGATCCTCATTTTTATAGGTAAAGTAAACATTTTTAAGTTCAATATTTTTATTAAATTTAAATTTATCTAGTAGCTGCTGTTTATGAATCTCAACTGGTTGATCTAATAAGTTTTTAATATCATTCAATATTATTTCGGCTCCTCTCATATTAGAATAAGCCATATATGCATTTTGAATTACTGGTAGAAGTTTATATGCCCCAAATGCGAGTGCTCCTAATGTAGGAATTGCTGTGGAAATTTCGCTGCTTGAGAGTGTTATCAGGTATGCAATTAAAGCAATAAATACCATTCCTAAGCCTTCAATTATAAATCTTGGGGTAGCAGCTATAATTTGATTATCGGCTAAAGCCCTTCTAAGAGGAGCATCATAATTTTCGTAAATCTTTGAATATTTTCTTTGATTTCCATTAATTAAAACATCTCTGATTCCTCCTAAGCCTTCTTGAAGTATTTTAATAACTTTATTTTGGTTGATACTAATTTTCTCACTATTTGATAAAAGAATTTTTTTTGTAAAGAAGATAATTATTAAATAAATCAATCCCAATACAACAAAAGAGGTAAGTGACACACTTACATCAATAACTATTAATGTTACTAAGATAAATAATGTCATGATGCTAGAGCTTAATATAATAAGAATCGGCAAGATTGTGCTACCAATCACAACATTAATTTTTTGAGAAATTGCAGAAATAATTTCACTACTATTTCTTGAAACATGAACCTCATAAGGCTGATGCAGCGTTCTATTGAAAATATTTATACTTAGCTCTAATCCAATTGAAAAACTAATTCTTAATTGCATCCATATAAGAGATAATCTCATCATTGATGAAACTATTGCAGCTATTGAAAAAATCACTGTTATAGGCAATAGTAAATCTTTGGCTTTAGAAATTTCAAGAGTTTCAAATATAGGATAAAGAAATTTATTTGAGAATAACGTATCGGGATTTGTTAAAACTGATAAAAAAGGAATTACAGACCCTAAACTGATAACCTCTACAAATGAGGTAATTATCATAAATAAAAGTAAAAATACTAATTGTATTTTTTTTTTAATAGATACATGATTAAGTAAAGATTTGATATTATAAATAAACATTATTTTAGTAGCTCGTTATATTGATTATTTTTTTTTCTTAATTTTTTTATCGAAGTAAATAACATCTGAAGGTATATTTTTTGTAATTATCGACCCCATGCCTATTGTAGCGTTAGAGCCAATTGTTACGCCATCTTTTACAGTAACATTAGACCATAAATTTGAATTTTTATTAATCTTTACTGAACCACATACAACAACTGCAAAAGCTAACAAAACATTTTTTTCTATTTTTACATTATGTGAAATAAAACTATTAGATCCAATTATGCTTCCTTTTCCGATAAAAGTATCTTCTAAATTGCCTCTATTGATAGTAACTCGGTTGAAAATAATTACATTCTCATCAATGATTACTTTCCCAAAATGAGGCATTGTAACTAGTTTATTATTTTCATCTCTAACAGCTCCTATTCCTTCATCTCCAATTACACAAGAAGATAAAACTTTGGTAGATGTCTTAATATGAACATTTTTAAGTAAAACACTGTCACCAATAGTTACATTTTGATCTATTGTGACATTTTCACCGATTACTGAATAGGCACCAATAGATACATTTTTACCTATTTTAGCATTTTTATCTATTATGACAGTTGGATGGATATTGAAATTACTTTTCGCCACAAATAAATTTGATAGATAATTAAATATGAGATCTGGATTTGTTACAAATATGTAATTACTCTTAGGCAATTTTTTCGAAAACAATGACTTACTTAAGATAATACAAGCAATTTTATTTTTTATATATTTTTTTAATTCTGATGGGTCATCTCCTCTATAAAAAGTGATTGAGTTGTTCTTTATATTAAAAAAATTTGAGGGCTTATCAATCTTAGTATTCTCATCTCCAACAAACTTATACTTAATCTTCTTTATCTTAAGAAATTTTATTAAGTCTTGGATTCTTAACTTATTCATAAATATGATGCCAAAAATAAGTATCAGGATGAATAAGTAAATAAATTAAATTATGCTGATCCTTAATGTGCTGTGACAATGATCTATTATCATCTATTATTAGTTTGCCATTATCATAACATTTCCAACGTATCCATTCTGAGTCCGAAATGTAAAAAGAATTATTGAATAGATTAAATTCCTCATTGTCATAAGCTTCATATAATAATTCGAAATTACTCGGTTTATGAGTTTTCCAAAAATCAAGATTATTATAAATTGTATTGCCACCGTGACTAGCAACTCCATGTATTTTAATTTCAAGCATTTTTTCTAAAATATTGATGTCTTTTTTAAGACATTCGCTTGCTGACTCATTCCAAATATTTGATTGATCAATTATTTCTGAGTGATAACCAATCTCATGACCTGAATCTCTAATTGATTTCAAAATTCTATAATTTTCAAATGAGAATGGATTATATTCTGGAGCGTGTAACCTTATGAAGAAGGTAGCTTTAATGCCTAGTTCATTAAGAATATCTTTTAAGATGTCAGATTTTTTTATAGAAAAATCTATATCAATTCTATTTACAAGGGTTTTTTTATTAAATTTACTTTTGTTCAAGCAATACTGCTCACACGTTATAATATCATATCCTGCATCAATAACTGCTTGATATTCTTTTTTGATATTATCAAATGTGAAATTGAACATATTCATACAAATTAAGGATCATTATCAAGATTGTCTATATGATCAACTAATTATTATACTTAGTATTCTCTTATTAATGAAATTATTTTATCAATTAATTCATCAGTAATGTAGGGATGCATTGGAACACTAAAGACCTCCTCGCATAGCTGTTCACTGATAGCCGCTCCAGATGAGACAACTGGGAAGTTACCATAGCCTTGTTGCTGGAAAAGAGGCTTTGGATAATATATAACAGTGGGAATATTACCTTTAGAAAAAATCTCTCTTACTGCCGTTCTTTCTTTTGATCTTAGAGTATATTGTGCCCATACACTAATGTTGCCATTATTTATTTTTGGAGTAATAACTATGTTGTTATTAAGATAATTATATTTTTTAGCAATTTGATTTCTGAGTTCTATTTCTTTTGGAAAGATTTTTAATTTTTCAATTAGAATTGCGGCCTGAATTGTATCTAATCGTGAATTAACCCCTACTCTTTCGTGATCATACTTGTCATTACCTTTACCATGAAGTCTTATAGATCTAATTTTTTCTGCAATCTCATTATCTGATGTAAAGATTGCACCTCCATCTCCATAACACCCAAGTGGCTTAGCGGGGAAAAAACTAGTTGTTGTTGCATCTCCTAGGGTACCCATCTTTCCAGAGTTTGATGATGATCCAAAACTCTGAGCCCCATCGATTAATACTTTAATATTATTTTCCTTTGCAATAGCTGATATAGAATTTATATCTGCTTGCTGCCCAAATAGATCTACTGGCATAATTACAGCTGGATTTAATCCTAATTTTTTTGCGTCAATAATAGCCTGCTTTAGACTTTCAGAATTCATATTGAAATCGTGTGCATTTACATCGACAAAAAAAGGTGTTGCACCAAGCTGCGCGGGCGCTTCAGCAGAAGCAATATAACTAAATGCAGGAACAAAAACAGCATCACCCTTTTTAATATTCCATGCCATTAAAACAATTGTTAATGCATCAGTTCCATTGCCACAAGTTATTACGTGATCAGCTCCTGTAAAATTTTTTAACTCATTTTCTAATAAAGCTACCTCAGGACCCATGATATACTTGCCATGTGATAGGACATTACTAATTGCACTATCCAAATTTTCCTTTATTTGATTTTGCTGCGTTGCAAGGTCAATAAAGCTTGCTTTGGGTGTGTAACTAGTCATTTTTTATGTGTAACCAATAAATTATTATATAGCATTTTACAACACTTAAGAGACAATTGATCTTAGTTGATCAGGAAAGTTAATTAATACCCCCATATCTTTTTTTTGATACACCAACATGCTGCCTATAGCAACTGCGGATGCTTTGCCAATTTTAACAGCCTCCTCTATATGCTTCCCACTTCCTACTCCACCGTGAGCAATTACTGGGATTGTTAACTCAGAACTTAACTCAGAAATAGACTCGATATCCATTCCTTGCCAGGTACCTTCTCTATCTATAGATGTTAATAGTATTTCTCCAGCTCCACATTTTTCAACATGCTTTGCCCAATCTATTAACGATAATGAACAGCGTTTTGTTCCACTTCTTGATAAGATAATTTTTTTTCCAAATAAATTTTGTTTTACATCTATTGAAACAATTACAGATTGACTTCCAAACACATTTGAAATGTTTGAAATTAGGTTTGGATTATCAATAGCAGATGAGTTTATGATGACTTTTTCGTATCCGATTTCAAACACTTTTTTTGCTTCATCTAAATTTTTGATACCTCCTCCATAAGCTAAAGGCATAAAGCACTCTGAAGCGATGTCTGAAAGTATTTCAAAATCAGGCCCCCTGTTTTCTCTCGCGGCAGAAATATCAAGAATAACGATTTCATCAACTTCTAATTCATTGAATATTCTTACAGTGTTGCATGGATCTCCTATATAACTTAATTGACTAAATTTCTTAGTTTTTACAAAACACCTATTTTGTAGCAAAAGCACTGGTATTAATCTTGTTCTCAACATCAAATATTAATAAAATTTTCTAATAATTTTAATCCGTATTTATGGCTTTTCTCAGGATGAAATTGAACCGCATATATATTTTCTTTATTTATTGCCGCATCAAATCTTTTTCCATATTTACAACTTAATATTACTTGATCTCGTTCACTGGCATCAACAAAATAAGAGTGAACAAAATAATATCGTGGATCTTCAGGTAGATCTTTTGTTAGTACAGATTCCTTTGTGAAAGCTACATTATTCCATCCAATATGGGGGACTTTTAAGTTTTCACTTTTATTAAACCTAATTACTTTACCACTGATTAATCCTAATCCTCTCAGATTTCCTTCCTCACTGCTGTCCATTAATAATTGCATCCCTAAACAAATTCCTAATAGCGGAATTCTATCGACAAGTGCTTTACTAATTAATAGATCCTTAAGATTTCTTTCTTCCAAATTTTTTATTGCTGTATCAAATGCTCCGACACCAGGTAGGATTATTTTATCAGATTTTTCAATCACATTTTTATTACCAGAAATTTCCGAGCTAATTCCTAACCTTCTTAACATGTTTTTAATTGAACCTAAATTTCCCAGTCCATAATCTACTATAACTACATTTTTCATGAGTTATTTACTTTCTACTGGAAAACAATATTTAATATAGAAAGATCTAGGAACCATATTTGCATCAGCAAGTAATTTAAATAAAGGTCGCAGTAATTCAAATCTTCTTTTGTATGTTTTGAAATCTCTCCAAGATAATTTGGGCTTTCTCATTATATCATCAAACTGGTTGCTTGATATATCTAATCTCTTTAGTACGTAATTTATTAATTCTTTATCTTCTACAATTGGAGAATTATATATTTTTATCGCTTTGTCTCTATTTAGTCTGCCCGATCTCACATCAGCGGCTAGAGTAAGATTCCTAAAATCGGTCTTATATCTTCTAGGCAACCAAATAGTATGTGTAAAGTTAGAAGCTATATTTTCTAAATGATGGCCACCGTAGTATTCCCAACCTGTTCTTTTAGATAGCTCTTTTCGTGCATTTGACTTATCGTAATCTAAATACCAAAAAGGTCTTATAAACTTTTGTCGATAAATAATTAGCCATTTTAAAAAAGTGAAAAAACTCATATTTGGAAATGAGGGAGCACTCATTTCACCATACTTTTTATGAACATCAGCTATATATCCTCCGTCAAAGTAAATGTCCCCGGCAGGTAATATTCCTTCAGTAACAAAAGAATGTCCCTCAAGAATATATGATATTTTGAATCTTGCCGCGGCACTTCTCATTGTTTGCGCTAGTGCTATATCTGTATCAGCATCAATCTCCCTGACGCCAGAATTTATAAAAGCTCTTTTAATATCATTGATTTCTTTGTTACTAACTACGTGTGTCCATAAATCAACCCCGAATGTGTTAGTAACTTTGCTAATATTCATTGTGGCTATTGCAGCGTTCCATGTATTATCATAATGAACCGCCAAAGGGCGTAGCCCCCAATCAACTGCCTTCATAAGTAAATAAGATGAGTCAGTTCCACCGCTGACTCCTATAACACAGTCGTATCTTTTCCCCTTACCGGAAATCTTTATTTGTCTTAAGATTTTATCAAAATTTTCTTTTCCCTTGATATTACCAGTGCCATACTGATCGATTAACTCTTCAATTTGATGACAATAATTACAAACTCCATTGTCATCAAAGAATATATTGGGAACATTACTATCGTATATGCATTTACTACAAATCTTTAACATTTAAAATTATCGTCTATGATTACAAAAATAAATTTATTTATATATATCTAATCAGAATTTTTGAGTTACAGTTAATTACTTTCTCTGTCATCCTCTGCTTATAAGCTTTTGATGCAATATATATAATTCTACAATTATGATTTTCTTTATCATCTAATGGGTAAATGGGTATTGCTACATTGCACATATACTTGCCACGAGCCAATAAATTATCATCGATGAAACATATTTTTTTTTGTAAGTCAATGTCATCGATGTAATCAGCTAAAT
>MDTB01109361.1_pt1 | contig 11929 bp, 13 predicted proteins | sample 811161 | NCBI WGS metagenome assembly MDTB01 (sample SAMN05326650, study PRJNA326480) | marine metagenome | isolation source: seawater | place: Mediterranean Sea | collected 2009 | reverse complement strand
CTTCGACCGCTACATCAACACGCTCGTCGACGTGCGCAAGCCGGGCAACCTGAAGTGGCTCATGGAGGTGTACCCCGAGTTCGTGCACCGCCGCGTCGCGCAGGTCCACGACGACTACGACTTCGCGATCCGCAAGCAAATGATCGACAACTGGGGCGTCAACACCTTCGACGACCTGCACTTCCTCTACCTGATGGATCAGGGCAAGATCGACGGGCCCTCGCTCTCGAAGCGCGTGGCGAAGGACGCGGCGTACAAGACCGGCTGGCTCGCGCCGTACCAGTTCTGGCAGAAGGAGCAGCCAGGCGTGCAGCTGCCGTTCGCGTCGGCGCGTGCGGGTCAGCGGCCGTCGCAGCGCACGGACTGGACGCAGTCGGACGCCGGGCAGCCCCTCGCCGGCGACCGCGACCTGAACACGATGGCGCGCCACGTGATGCATCTCGACCCCGACCGTCAGTCCGCGTCCAACTACGACGGCAGCGGCAACGTCATGGGCACCGCACCGCGCGGCATGTTTGGCTACTAAATAATCTGAGTAGGGGAGTAGGATGGTCAAGGAGCAGGCAGTGATCGAGGGCTGGCGCGGCGTCGCGGTGAGCGTCGGCCTCGGCACCCCGTCGCGTCGCGGCATCTGCGCGCTCCTCGTGGCGGCGCCCCTGCTCTACGCCATGAAAACCCCACGAAGCGCCTTCGACCAGGAGGGGCGCATGACCAGTACGGCTCAATTTCTTCTGATCCCACTAACAATCGGGTTCTGCACCGCCTCGTTCACATGAGCACCGTCAGCGCCTTCCTCCGCGAGAAGACCGGGAACATGGAGCGCTGGCTCAGGGACGAGGGCTTCCAAGGCACGATCAACGCCGCGGCCATGGGCGACGTGCAGCTCACCGCGCTCGCTCAGGAGTTGCGCCGCCTCGTCGGAGACGCGATCGAGCAGCGCGACTGGGATCCGCTCCTCGCGACGCCGACGCCCGTGTCCGAGGCGCTCGACTTTGTGTACGCGCGCCCGGAACTGCACGACAAGTTCTGGCGCTACCTGCAACTCTTTTCTGATACTGTAGCGTAGTGATGTCGGACGATCCGCTGCACCTAGGGGGTCTCAATCCGGAGGTAGTGGAGGCCGCGGTAGAGGGTCGCAAGAAGAAGGGGAAGGAGAGTCAGATGTTGAACGCCGAGACCGCGGCCAAGAAGGAGGAGCGCCTCGCAAAGAAGGTGGCAGACCCGGGCCCATCCGCGCCGCCGCCTCCGTCTGTGTCCGAGCCGACTGTGGAAGACAAGTCCAAGCTGCTCGACAAGCTCCAGGCGTACCGCGAGCGCTTCCCACATCTCAAGTCGCGGAACAAGGTCAGCGCCAGGTCCTCATACGATGAGATCGCCGACGAGTTGCACTACGTTGAGCAGCAGCTGGGTGCGCGTGAGCCCCTCGGTCCTCAGCTCTTCTTCATGGCGATGAGCGGCGTCGAGGAGCTCTCGCACGTGTACAACCCGATGGGCCTCAACCTCACGGGCCTCGGCGCCGTCGCCCGCGAGAACGAGGCGCAGTTTGCACCGATCCTCGACGAGCTGATCATCAAGTACGCGCTCAACATGAGCCTCGGCCCGGAGATGCGCCTGGCAATGGCGACGGCGACGCTCATCTACACTGTCCACGCGGCCAACTCGGGCAACCCGACGGTCGCGAAGGCGATGGAGGCGATGGCGCGGCCGGTGCCCACGAAGGTGAAGAAGGAGGGGCTCTAAATCTGATGGGGAGAGGATGGCGACGTCTAGGACCACAAAGTACGCGCTCGTGCCGCTGGCAGCTGTGGGTGTGGAGTACTACCGCAACCCCTCGGCTGCGTACTCAGTGGTCACAAGACCCAGACTGGTGGCCTTAGCGGACACGACGGTGAGTGCTGTCCAGAGAGTGAGCGCGAGCGGGTTGGACTATCTCACAGGCACGTCGACAGTGCGCACTGGCGATACGGCGGTGCCCTCACAAGACTTCAAAATGCGGTACGAACCGCTCATTTACTCAAGCTTCGCCGCCGCCGCCGCCGCAGCCCTTGGAATGGGAATGGGAAAGGTGCTTCCTTTGTTTGTCGCAATCAACGGGGTAGCCTACTTCATGGGGTGGTGGAATGACACCTCGGAGGTGACCACCAGAGGCATCGGCGGCATTCGTGACGACATAAACAGAGGGTTGGACAGGTTGACGAAGGGCGCAGGCAAGTTTTTCGACGGCTTCGGTCTGGACAGCACGCTGAGTAGCATCGGGAGCTCCGTTGCGGGCGCGATCGGTGGGCTCGGCATCGACACGAAGGGCTTCGAGAGCACGTTCAAGGACATCTTCTACGTCGTCGCGCTCGTCGGGGGCGCCTACGTCGTCTACCTCTTTCTGCGCTAGCGGCACCAGCCCTCGCAGTCGAAGGCGCGGTTGCGGCTCAGGTGCGTGTTCGCCACGTAGACCTCGCGCTCCACCTGCCAGTCGGGCTTGTCGGGGAGCCGGTTCTGCCAAATCAGCTGCGAGATGGTCGGAAGCCGCCCGTCCCGCCTCTTCTTCGACCAGCCGCGCGACGAGCTCTCCGGGCAGTAGGGCGTGTACTTGGGCGCGGCGTCGAGCTCCTTGGACGTGAACATGTAGGTCTGCCTCTGCTCCTTCTCGCTCTCCTTCGCCATGCGGTCGACGGCATCCACGACGCGCATCACGCCCGCGTGGTCCTTGAGCGCGCCGCGGTGCACCGACCACGAGTGCCGGTCCTCGTGCCCCGGGAGCTGCCACGCGGCGTTCTTCAGTGGGTCGATCGTGATCGTGTAGTCGACGGGCCGATCCGCGCCGCGCTCCATGCCCACGTAGACGTCCGGGTAGCCGCGGGGCTCCGTGTGCGCGTGGATGGCCTCGAGGATCGGCCCGCCGTAGTAGACCTCAGGGCCATAGTAGCCGAACTTGGTCTGTGAGCCGTGTACGTTCTCGAGGTGGGCCTGCGCGCGATCTCTGCGAGGGTTGGTCACCTCCATCCCTGCGTCTCCACCAGAAGTTGTGGTCCTCAAAAAGTCGCCAACGGTCACCGGGTTAGACGGCGAGTGTTGATGTATGTAGTCGACCTGGTTCTGCGCCCACGATCGTAGCGCGTCAGGGTCACTGTCATCTGGTCGGTGTTCGCCGTCCAACCCCCTAACGCCTGGCTGGAACGCCCAGTCGGGCAAACGCATCATAATTCTAGCTTTGATTTTGTGATGCTCGCGATCCTCGGCGTCACCCCCTTCCTCGACAACTACCTCGACCGCATGGACCACACACAGGCGGCGGCGGCAGTGCAAGGGATGCACCACCACCGACTGCACACGTACCGCCCGGGCACCTTCGACCCGTACCTATCGGACGCGGTCCTCGTCGGCAAACCGCAGACGCACACCACGAACGTGCAGATCGAGGAGCTTCACCCTTGGCTCCGAACAGAGCACTCCGACCCACTTCGCAGCGAGCCACACTCTCACGTTCCTCTCTCGTACGGGGGGCAGGTAACTCAAGAGATGGATAACCATCCGGACCGAGACGAACAGCCGATCCCCGAGCCTGCTCGTGAACGCGACCCCTTCGCGCACCACCACGACAACGAACGGCCAATGGGTGCGCCGGACGGGTGGACTCGCTCCCACGTCCCCCTCACGTACGGGGGGCAGGTAACCCACGTCGCCCTCACGTACGGAGGGCAGGTAACTGCACCGGAGCACCGCAAAGACCAATCATCTGAAGACGCACGAGCAGACAATGAACGTGGTCCTCAAGGGTGGTTTGGAGAAGACTTACCACACCAAAAGGCAGGACAGTTCGTTGACGGTGCACGCCAAACGTTCACCAGGGGTGGCAGGGTGATCGAATCGGGGCTAAGGCGGCCTTCCCCAAAGAATGACGGGTACGAACAGGTTCCAACAGAGGAGCCGGGTGTACCCGAGCCGTCGCGTCGCATCGCCAACATCGTCGACGACCTCGTGAACCAGGCTAGCGCCGCGGGTGCGTCCGAGGCGGGACTCGAGGCGATTCGAAACCTCGACCCAGAGGCGGTGTCACGGCTCGGTAAGGAGGCCGGCGCTCTTCGGTCGCAGTTGATGATGACCTCAGACATGCTGGATGTCATCGGCCGCGGAGGCACTTACCTGGACTTCCTCAAGGAGATGCAGGGCGTAGGGCACGCGGACGTGACGCCATTCACACTGACCGGCAGGTACGGTCAGCCCGTACGGGTGATGTTCAGCGCGCGGTTTCGCGAGGGTAGCGAGTGGGCGAACATGTGGAAGCAGACGTTTCAGCGTGCGCGCGACCTAGGCATGATCGCCGAGGATGACGACCGTCACATGTTTACGGTAGACGAGCGGCGCACCTTTAACAACCTTAAGGGGATGAACTTTGTGGGCAACGACGGGAAGCTCACCAGCGGTGTCACTTCGGAGCAGCTCGACGCGTTCACGGCCCTCGACAAGGAGGGGCGCACGGCAGTCATGGAAGAGGTGGGTGACGTCTTCGAGTTCCTGCAGAAAGGCACGCGGAAGATCCGACCAACCATCGCGCAACGTCTGGGCAGGAGTCTCGCAGCAGGCGCAAGATCAGCCGCTGCGGGTGGCGGGGCCTTGGCGGGGCACCTGGGGGCAGGGATCGCGAGCATGGGTGTGGGCATCGTAGCACAAATCGCCGCCGAGGAAATCGCAGACCGGGTGCTGCCGCCGGACACAGCGCCAGTCACACGGGAGGCGTTTGTGTCCGGCACCTCCGGCCTTGGAATTGGCGGAATGTTAACTGGAGGCAGGTTGATTGGTGGTGCCGTGGGCGTCGGAAGTGGGATTGCAGGCGCATCGTTTAGCGGCGCGGGCCTCTTTGCGGCGCTGCAAGCCGTTTCAGCGGAGGCGGGGCCCGCGGGTCTGTCAATGTTCGCAACAACGCAGGCGGTCAAGGGCATCGACGCAGCGACAGAGGGCCTTGACGAGACAACCCGCGAAGTTGCGCGCTTCACGGGCGGCTTCGGGACCGCAATTCTGACGTACGTCCCACTGTCGGGTGTAGCGTCGGGCCTCATGAGTGGCGGCGGAGTCGTGGCGGGGGTCGGTGCGGCCACCGCCGCTATGCCTATCATGATGACGCTCGCGGGTGTCGGAATGGTGGCTTGTGTGCTCACCATCGTTGGGGGCCAAGCGATTGCACATAGCGGTGATGCCGGTTCGACAATAGTCGGCGGTGTACAAGACCAGCTGGCTCATCGCGACAATGCCTGGCAGTACCGCGAATTCGGCGACCTATTCTAACGCTCTTGTCGATGCAGATGCGCGAGTCGCTCACGTGGTTCCTGACCTTCCTCGTCGCTGCGGCCTTCCTCACGAACCGGGCCTTCAAGCCGCCCGCGACCGTCCCGCTGAAGAACTACGACGAGATCGAGGCCAAGCGGTACGCACACGACGGCTCGCAGCCCACCTCCTGGCGAGCGGGAAACAAGCCGGCCGAGGCGGACCGTGCGGTGCTTGCTTTACGGTCGAAGCTCGGGTTTCCCTAATTTGTAAGGAGCTTGCAAAATACGCAAAAGTTTTGCGATCGACACTCAGCTCGACCTCACTGAATTTCTGACGGCCTCCTCAGAGACAATGGGCAAACGCAAGCTGAATGGGACGAGCTTTTGGCAGTGTGACTGGACGGGCCTCCCGATGAAGCAGGCGCACTGCTACCTCCCGAGTTGGGCGCCCTCGGGCAAGCTCGTGCGCAAGGGCTCCTACTGCAACTGGGAGTCCGTCGTCGCGCACGCGTACTACCTGCACTTCAAGGGCGACATGAAGGAGGCCGACCTGAACGCCTCACTGGGGCACATCGAGTCTGTGACCGGCGTCGTCCCGCGGCCCGCGCCCTCGTACGAGGAGCTCGCGCACACCAAGGGCACGCTGTCGCCGTCAGAGTTCCACGCCAAGTGCATCCAGCAGCTCGACCCGGTCCTGGCGGTCAAGATCACGCCGGAGGGGGTCGAGGAGGTCGAGCTCCTCGCGGACGGGCTCTCGGTCACGACCGGGCGCTTCCTCTTCGACCGCTACCTCACCAAGCCTCCGCTCGGCTACCACGCGCCGCCCTCCTCCTTCCACTCGGTGCGCAAGAAGGGCCGGGCGGACCGCGAGCTCGTCATCTTCTACTACCCGTGCAAGAACCTTCCCTACAACTCAACCGCGTCCAACCTCTTCAAGATGCAGCTCTACGGCGACGTGATCCTCGTCCAGCAGTCGCGCGAGGGCAGCTTCCTCCCGCGCGAGCGCTACGTCGACTTCTCGCTCGCCAACTACCAGGAGGCCTTCGAGAAGAAGCGCAAGAAGGCGGACGCGCCCGCGCTGTCCGTGGAGGGCTACTCCGAGGTCAAGGAGGAGATGCAGCAGGCTCTGGACAAGGTGGAGGAGTCGGTGACGGCGAGCGCGGTGCCTCCAAAGACGATGTCGAAGGCGCAGTCGCCGGGCCCGACGAGTGGCTGCTCGCTTGCCGCAAAGGTGAAGGGCCGATCGGGGGAGGCGGTGCCCATGCCGCCGCAATCGCTTCTCCCGGTGGCGTAGGCTCGTCGAGCTGGTGCAGCATCGTGAAGTAGTTGTCCTGTGTGAGGAAGGGCTGGATGGGTGCGGGCGTCTGCGCGCGGCAGGTCTTCTTTGGAGCCTCCCAGCCACCGCTTGGCTCGACCCACTCGTCCCTGTTGAGCCAGTCGGGGAAGACGGGCGGTGGACCCATGATGCGCATCTCCGCGTCCTCCTCGGCCATCTCGGACCACAGGAAGGGAGCCGGACCGTACGCGTTCTGACGGTGGACCGAGGGAGGCTCGAGAGCGCCGTAGCTAGGTGGGTCCTCTTGCATAGCGTTAACGACGTCACTCTCGCGCATTGACGTGAGCATTGTACTTGTCAATCTCAGAATTTAGTGCCTCCAAGCGCGCCACCAGTGAGCGCACCTCGAGCCCGGCCTCACAGCGGCGCTCGATCTCGGCCTGGTAGGAGTCGCGGAGAAAGTAGGCGACGCCCTTTTCCCAAAAGGTCGCGACGTAGGAGCCGTACTCGTCAAGCCAGCCGATGCCGTCCACATAGATTGCCGACATTCTGGTGAGCTTGCTTTTCTGAGAGTTGAGTTGGGATGACTGTCACGATGACGTGTATGACGACCAAGCAGAAATTCGAGGTCGAGGACCCGCCAGTGGTCGTCCTCGCGAACGGGCGCTTCGCCTACAGGGTGCAGTGTCCGTGGGAGGGCAAGGGTGGCAAAACGCTCTACGCCTTCAAATTCTGCTCCGCGGAGGCGCACCGGCAGTTCTGTGCAAAGCAGGAGCCGATGGAGGTCGAGGAGCCAGTGACCATGAAGCGCACAAATTCTGACGATCTCAGTGATGCTGAGGGCGAGCAAAGTCCAAGCAGTAAGTCGCCTTCTTTGGAAAGGTAAGAACCGGCAGTGCTCGAAGCTCTCGGGGGTCATGGTCAAGCGCGAGCCCGTGAAGGTGACCGTGTCCGGCATCACGCTCGGCAAGCCGAAGGGTGATGTGGTCAAGGGCAGCGGGGCGTGGCGCTACCCGAACAACGTGATCCAGCGCGCGCCCAGCACCGTCCTCAACGGGACTCCCGGTTATACGGACGACAAGGACCCAGGCGAGCCGCGGCGCCGACACGAGTCCAACTTCTTCATCACGCTCAACACGAACCGCTACGTGGGGGAGCGCATGGAGGGCGCACTCTCGCAGCTGGGCAAGGACGCCTGTGTCCAAGCACTCGACGCACTCTCCCGGGACGATGCGCTCTGCAGCTACATCAAGTTCGGCCCGAAGAGCGCGCACTACCGCAACGACAAGTTCGCCGACGTGATCACCAAGATCGAGTGGCAGGCCGCGGTCGAGGTCGGCGAGACGCTCCAGCGGCTGCACTGCCACATCTGGCTCACGCTGCACCACTACTCGCAGGTGCAGGTGAACATGCCTGTGATGCAGCAGATGTTCAAGCAGCTCTACAACGCGGGCGTGGGTCAGCGCGAGAGCCTGCGCGTGCGCAAGAACCCGTACATCCAGGTCAAGCTCCTGCCCTCGTCGGACTGGGCGATGGTCATGAAGCAATACATACACAAGGGCATGCGCGAGGCGGCACTCTAATTTCTGGTGCGCCGCATGAACATGCCACCCGCCCGTAACACGAGGAGTCAGGGACGCACCGCGGACGGACAGTACGCCGGGATGCAGGCGAGCAGCGGTGCAACGAAGAAGAAGAAGAAGATGCGACCGTGCACGCAGGGTCGCAAAGGTTACAAGGGGCAGGACCCGGGCAAAGGGCGACCCGGAGTCGTGTGTGACAAGAACAAAAAGAAATAATCTAGTTGACGTAAACAATGAGCAAGGTCAGTTTCTTACCGCTAGGACAGCACACGATCAGTGCAAAGCAGCTGAAGACCGCAGTAAAGACGCTCGACGGGCTGAAGAAGGAGTGGACCTACAGCGACGTGCCCTCCTTCGAGGTCTGGGCGACGAGCACGTGCTACGACCACACGAAGGACGACGGTGGCGACCACTTCCAGCACATGATGCGGCACATCCTCACGGAGGGTTTGTCGCAGCAGACCAATTGGGACACGAAGCACTACACGCTGCCGGCGACGCGCACCGACCAGCTGCCGCCCGGACCGAAGAAGCAGGTGGACAGGTACATGTTTGGGCACGTCACGATCCACGGCCCCGCCAGCCAGACGAAGATCGACTACGACAGCGGCTCGAGTGCGCTCTCAGCGGCGGCATACGAGGCGGGCTTCGAGCACCCAGACGAGAGGATCCGGACCAAGCTGCTGTATTGCCAGTCGCAGTCGGGCGCCGCTCCTGTGAGCTCTCTAATGTGGCTCGAGAGCGCGGGCATGAGCCGCAACGTCGTGTTGGACAATGGCAAGAATAGCTGCACCGCTGACACCAACCCGTCGCGCCAGTTCAAGGGCCCCAACATAGGTGCACCCAGCGACGCGTCCGAGAAGAACCAACGCACGCAGATGCACGGCTGCGTCTACCACGGGACGCAGATGGCCGCATACTACGGTCTCTACTACTACCCAGAGGTTGTCAAGAACAAGGAATGGACGTGGTTTCATGAGGTGAAGGTGGGCGACGACACGCACCGGGTCCGGATGCGGCTGCCCAACCCGGCCTACGAGATCCAGTTTGTCGGCGGCAAGCCACGCCATCTGTACGTCAAGGAGCCGCTCAACCCGCTCTCCAAGCAAAAGGACGACGCGGGACCGTACGTCGGTGTACCGGACGCCGGCTTCCGCTTCCCGTCGATCGAGAACGCGTCGCGGACGAACGGCCTCTCGTGGGACAAGCTCGCGCACCCACGGAAGGAGGACGGCAAGGAGCCGGACACGCGCAAAAAGAAGGGCATCGCGGTCATCAATCAGGGTTGGGCAAGCGTGCCGAAGCCCTCGAAGAATAAGGGCAAGGCGGGCAAGATCTTCGTCGGGCTCGGCCACAACAAGATCGCCAAGTGGCACGACGCGTGGGCAGACAGGCTGCGGGCGACGCCGTGGGAGGGGCGCATGTTCGACCGCTCGAAGCACACGCCGTTCAAGCGCAACGAGCAGACGGGCGGGCTCGCGTTCGGGTGGTCGCACCCCGCCGCGCTCTGGCTCTACCCTCACTTTGTCGACGAGGCCGACGTGAGGAGCAAGCCGATGAACATGAGCTCCTTCCCCGCGAAGTACCAATGCGAGTACCAACCCTGGCCTGACTGGCGCAAGCCGGGCCTGTGGAAGGACTTCATGCAGATGGAGTACGACCCAGGAATACGGCCGCTGTGTGTGCTGTTCGAGGCGGCACCGAAGAACACGCTGAAGGACCGCCGGCTCTTCGCGCTGGGTAAGACCACGTACACGCGGGTCAAGGGGACGCACTTGGCAGACGCCGACCGCCCGGACGAGAGCGTCGAGTACGTGCAGGCCCTCTTCGAGCAGCTCGTGGCTCCGGACGCCGCGACGGAGGAAGTCGAGGAGACACCCGTGGGCAACACACAAGAGGGCTTCAGCATCGTGGACGTCGAGGAGGTGCCACCGACCACGCAGATACCACCGGCGACGAAGAAGAAGCTGGACAAGGAGGAGGACGCGAACGAGGCGGACGACGTGGGCGATGGTTTGGACGACGAGTTCGGCGAGAACCCACAGGTGGACGCGAACGTTGAGAACGCGGCGCAGATGCTCTCGGTCGTCGATCAGGACGCGGAGCGCCGCACGATGCAAGCCGGTGCAGACACGACGAAGGACGGCGATCTGATGGCTGACGAGGCCACCAAGGACATCCACGACCAGCTCAGCAAGGAGGTTGACCGGGAAAAGCTCGCGGACGGCGCACGGCGACGCGAGCTGGACAGCAACGGCAACTACCACTTCTTCTCGCTGCGCTGGTCGCCCTGGCCACCCGAGGACGTCTACGAAAAGCCGGTGCACGGCTTCCGCGTCGATAAGAAGATGAACCCCGAAGAGGTGGCAAAGTACAGGGAGGACTACGGCAGCACGAGCAACCTGCTCATCCGCTCGAACGTGCCCGCGAAGCTGAGCTTTGACCACACGGGGCGCTACGGGCTGCCGAAGATGATCGGGAAGCAGAAGGTGCTCGACATGAAGCTCTCCAGCTACGGGAAGGACGCCATGTTCGAGAAGCACATGCGGCGCATCCTGTCCATCTACTGGGACGAGTCGGGCGACCTCGGACACGGCCAGTCGATCAGCTGGAAGGAGAAGCAGAAGGGCATGAGGAACGGCATCTGGGTGACCAAGGGCCCGGACGACAAGCCGAAGGTCAACTACGACAAGAAGGGGACGCAGATCCTTCCACCCGTCTTCCTCAACGAGCCGCCCGAGAACCCCGGCTTCGTCACCGTGGACAAGACGCTGCACCGCGGCGACAAGGTGCAACCCGCGGGCTACTACACGCTGAACGCGATCGACGTCAAGGGGGTCAAGTCCGAGATGACGGTGCTCCAGTGGCTGCAGACGCCCTGGCACTACGAGTACCTGCCCTACCAGTCGATGCAGTCGGTCTTCAAGGACGGCGAGACCTACTGCAGTGGCTGCACGCGCTGCTCGCGCCCCTTCTACAACTACAAGTACCTCTACGCGTCCTACTTCCTCTCCGTCCCTCGCACACAGCATTGGGAGCATGCCTACTGGCGGCACAAGGAGGACGATTGGAGGCAGGCGCCACGGCCCTTCCACGATGAGGACTTCTGGAGTGAGAAGGAGGTGTTCGCCAACGTGCGCGGGGACCTGGGCAAAGCGTCGGCCGCGCTGCTGAAGACGCTGAAGGAGGGCACGCCGGAGTACGCCAAGCAGAAGCGACTCGTCGACGCGGCCACGGTCGAGGACGCGCGCGCCACGCTGAAGAACGACGGCGAGGGCTACCACAACTGGCCGACGCACCTCTTCCTGCTCGGGTGGAACGAGAACGGCAAGCAGTGCGGCAAGTGGGAGGGCACCACAAAGTACACGATCGACAACCCAACGAGGGACTGCACGCCGCTGTGGCCCGAGTGGGAACGGCGCATCAAGCGGACGCAGCTCGGCGGGAATCCACAAGCCCCGCGCGCAGACGCCGTCATGAACGCAAAGCAGAACCTCATGGGGTCGCACCAGCGTGCGCAGAGGTGGACCTTCCGCAGGTACATCAACCACATGTGGCTGAAGGAGGAGGAGAAGATGTACAAGCTCGTGCAGGGCGTCGTGCGGTCCCACGGTTCCAAGGTGGTCTACGGGCACAAGGACTACCGTCTGATGCGCGCGATCAAGTACGGCAACGTCTGTCGGGACTGTGCGAACACCCTCGACACGGCGCCGAAGCAGTACCTGCGCACCGGACGCGTCGCCGCCAGCGTGCTTGCGTTGTCCGGTGGTGCGGTCAAGCCCGGAGAGACGAAGCGCGACACGTGGTGGCTG
>MDTB01231212.1_pt1 | contig 11930 bp, 7 predicted proteins | sample 811161 | NCBI WGS metagenome assembly MDTB01 (sample SAMN05326650, study PRJNA326480) | marine metagenome | isolation source: seawater | place: Mediterranean Sea | collected 2009 | reverse complement strand
CTTCAGCTCTTGCCGAACATATGCCCTCACCTGGTGCAACGAGATCTGGTTTGATACGCCCATCAAGTGTAGGACCATCAGAGGAGGAAGAACTTACACTTCCGTTGTTGCTTGAGCCGATCGAAAGGACATTCTTTGCAGTACCTGGTGCAGTGATCTGTGAGGCCCCGGATCCTCCATTATCGCCGACCGAGAAGACTGGAAGAAGGTATGGATTGTTCGAAACATACTGGTCAGCTGAACGTGAATCGGCTGTGTAATATCCAAAATTACCGTTCGAACCCCATGCGTTTACAGCGATTCGTGCAGTTTTGAGTTCTGCATCTGAGAGAAGATCATAAATCGAGCCTTGTCGACCAAAATAACCTGTAGGGTCGTGTTCTAAAGCATACATTACGAGGTTTGCATCCGGTGCAACCCCAACAGTGGAGGCGTCACCTGTGCCATCCCCTAGAACGGTCATGACGACGTGTGTACCGTGGCCACTGTTGGAGTCACTTGGAGATGGATCGAGACCAAACTGTGTGTTAATGGCGACAACTCTGCCAAGCAGATCAGGATGGTCATTGTCGATCCCGGTGTCCATGACTGCAATTGTTTCTCCTGAGCCATCGAGGCCAAGCGAGGAGGATGCTCGAACTGCAACAGCCCCAACCTCAGTGGCTGCGATGTTGTTGTGAAGTGAGAGGCTGAAGGTTCGTTGAACATACATCACATTCTCATCTGATGCAATCTTCCGTAGGTTCAGCGAATCCATACCACCTTCGTAGGCAGCCTCACACATATCGATTGAGCACCATGCGGTTATTGCCCCATAACGAATCAAATCTGCAGAGAGCATTGGTATGTCGGATGTTTGAATGTCGGAGGCAAGGACAAGTTGAACAAGATGGGCTCCCAAGACATCGCTGGTCGCTCTCATGAACGGCTCGTAGGGACCAATCCAACGAACGTCTTCATGGTTTGAGATGGAATCGATATCAAGAGCATCACCAACTCGTACGATGTACACTCCAGGACTGTGACGTTCGAGAACATACACGTCGTACAATTCTGTCAATTCGTCCATTATTTGTCCGTCGTTTTTGGATAATTGAAGCAAATGCAATGTTGTGGAGCCTGCTGTGTCCAATACGGAGACAATCGAATCGAAAGCATCCTCTGTAGGATCGAAGGAGATTCCTGCCAAGTGAATAACAGGGTCTGTTTCTTTCAACGCAATTGCTTGTGTTGATGTCGGTTCAATCGCTTGCCATCCAGTTTCACGAGGCTCGACCACAGCAGTTGTTTCTATCGAGGGCGGTGTTGAAGAAGCCATGGGCAAGGCCAACGAAAAAAGGAAAACGGACAGCAGGAGAAAACACCTGCGGCGTTGATGCATAAACATCCGAGCACAATTGGGTTTTTGAGGATGCGCCTATTTTGACTACAGCCCATTGTAAGCCGCAATGGCACTATCCGTCTTTTCAACAGAGGTTTTCCAGTCAGCCTCAATACCCATCAGAGCACGGATTGCGTCGACGTTTTCTGGGATGACATCGGATTCTTGGTGAATGGCTTGGAAATAATAAAGTGAATTACCATCCAACTTGACTCCATCTTCCCAAACAAAAATCTCGTGTAAATCACCCCATTTCCTCCCGATATCTCTTGAGAACTCCATGACCTCGGCAGTTGTTGTGATACCAGTCTCTGCCCCGTTCATAATCACAATTCTTGGTTGCTGAGACCACAATTCAAGGACGGATTCAGTTGTCATTCCATGTCCTTGCGGCAATGATGCTACAATGGCGTGAACGTGCATAATTGTTGTTGGCACAGCAACAGCAAGCGAATTAATCTCAATTTCAGGTCGAATCGTCATAACGTCAGGACCGTGGTGACTGGGAACTTTCAAAACCGGCTTGATCGCATTGATTGGGCCCTTGCTGGAGTCTCCAGGATCAGCCGCTCGTCGAATCATGGTACACTCAACCGACAGTGACCCACAGGCATGAAGAAGTGGAACCAGCGTTCGAGAGAGCCCGGTGGTGTTGCAGGAAACAACGCGTGTACCACGTACATTCATGTTTTCCGTGTGATTGCCACTTGAGGTGTAGGACATGCCTGTCATAGCGTGTTTTTCTCCGCCTTGGAAGATCCACTTCACGCCTGCTTTTTCATAGATGTCTTTGTTTTGAGCTCCGACTTTTCCTGGTGAGCAGTCGACCACAATGTCAGCTACCGAAAGAAGGTCGCTTAGACCACCTTTGCAATCGTAACCTGCTGGGCCAAACGCTGCAATTTTTTCCTCAGAATCGTAGGTACAGTACAACGGATACCCCTTCCGAACGGCGAGATCGCATCCAAAGGACGGTCGTGTTTTCGTGACGCCAACAATTTCCATGTCATCTTGGGCGTCTACCGCATCCGCAACGCGTTTTCCTATTGTCCCATATCCATTGATTGCAACCTTGACGACCATACTGCTCAACCATGTGCCATGGCTGAACATCCATAAACAGTTCGTGGGAAGGCAATGATGTCGGAATTCAAGATTTGAACATTCAAGCCATGAGAGGGTATTTGACCGACCTCGGATACCGGTCAATCATGGCGGGACCTGGAGATGTTTTCGAACGGTCGATGAACATCAATGCAAAATTTCTGCCACGCCTTCAGGCAGCAGTCGAACAAAATGCGTTGCTTAGAATAGGCTGGACCGGCTCTGGCGAGAAGGTCCCGAAGAATGGCGAAGTAGGACTTTGCCCTGCGATGCCAGAAGGTGCTCGCATAAGGGCACTGGGAAAACTCGGTTCTTGGACAGGTTCCTTCGGAAAAGGCGGTTCTTTTGACATTGAAGGCGATGCTGGTGCATTTTTTGGCGCATACAACCACAACAGTAAACTCTCAGCAACGGGTTATGTTGGACGTTGTGCTGGATTTATGATGCAAGGGGGAGTACTCACCGCAGGCGATGGAGCAGGTGACGACCTTGGTATGTTCATGAACGAAGGATTCATCTTTGTACGAGGTGAAGTTGGTCAACGCCTTGGAAATGGCATGACTGGGGGCATTATCGTTGTTCAGGGAAATGTAGGCGACCACGCGGGATGCGGGATGAAGGACGGACAGATCATCATTGAAGGCCGTTGTCCAACCCCACCGCAGGGAACACAACTACGGCCGCTAACAAGCAAGGAGTTGAATTCGATCAACAAGTTGCTTGACGCGCATGGCGGGTCTCTCGGTGAGGATGCATTTTGTCTTGAATCAAGCAAGAACATCGAATATTATGTTGACAGTTCAAGCGTTTCCTCGGGGGATTTATCGGGCATCGGAATTACGCCGATGGACGAGGTGCCACTCATCGATAATCACGAGGTTGACACTGCTGCACTGATTCTTGGAACCGAGGAAGAAACGTTGCCGATTCTTCTGCCTCTTCCAATGCTACCGTACGTTCCCGATGGTGCAGTTTTAGGCGTAGAAGCAAATACATCCGGACGATTATCCTACATACAAGCACAACCGTTTATCGTCGAGGAAAACCCACGGCCTCTCGATGTTCTCTACTTCAACCTGACAAGCCTTGCGATGCTCCCAGACCACGCTGAAGTAATTTCAGGTGCGTGTCTGGATTTGGACAGTTTGCCAGCGCTCGATGATGAAGAACTTGAGGGATTGATTGTGATTCTTCGCACCCTCCTCAAGCACGAAGCACCGATTCTCGCTTGTCAAGGAATCTCACGAATTCAGAGTCTCCAAAAGCGCAGTGTTTACCACAACCTCCAAGTCGCAGTGTCGAGAATTGAAGACGGCACTGGCGTTCCAGAAGCAGCAACCTTGCCGATCATTGGCCGATCGGTCAAAACCAATCTCGAAAACACTGAAACAACAGCCGCACTTGAGTTTGGATTTACATGCGATGCCCACGATATCATCGTCGCACGATGTTCTGGTGCTCAATTTGTAATTACACAGCCGCCTGTTCTCGAAACCGAGGATATGGAATTTTGGTTGCAAGGATTGTCCATCGACATGAAACGAATCCTCAGAAATCTTGGACTTGAGAGCATTGACCAGTTGCAACGTGCACATCTGCGCGCTCTTGATTACGATACTGCTGCGATTAGTGGCTTGCGAATGGTTGGGTATGAACGACCAATTCCAATTTGGTTTTCAAAATGAGGTGAAGAAATGCCAACGATTTCCGTCGATCAAAAACTTCTCACCTCACTGCTATCACGGCACGGTTGTCGGCACGACATTGCCGATGTTGATCACCGATTACCGCTGCTTGGAACAGACATCGATCGTTGCGACGAAGAGGTCTTGGATATCGAAATCTTTCCAAATCGACCCGACTTACTTAGTGCTGAAACACTAAGTTTGGCAATGCGAGGATTCCTACACAACCAACCAACGCTCGCAAACGAGTCCCTTGAATCAAGTGGGATTACCCTGAGCGTCGAACCAGAACTTGCAACAATTCGACCCATCATATTGGGTGCTGTTGTACGTGGCTTGGATATGGACGATGATGACGAAATGGACGATTTCATAAAGCAACTGATGGACCATCAAGAAAAACTCCACTTCGCTTTAGGGAGAGGCCGACGACGAGCAAGCATTGGTGTCCATGACCTCACGACACTAAAGCCACCCTTCACCGTCAAAGCAGTCGAACGGAGCCACTCATTCATCCCATTGGCGATGGAACATGCAATGACCATTGATGAGATTCTCGCATCGCATCCAAAAGGAGTTGATTATGCGCACCTTTTAGACGGAATGGACAAAGTCCCAATCATCGAAGATGCCGAAGGAGCTGTCCTCTCATTTCCGCCCATCATCAACGGTGTTCACACCACCGTGCAATCATCGACACGTGACCTCTTCATCGATGTAACAGGTTGGGACCGTCGTGCCTGTGAATCATGCCTCATGCTCGTTGCTTTGCAAGCGAAGGAACGTGGGGGCTCCGTCCAAACAATACAAATAATCGACTGCGAAGGTAAGCAAGAGGTTCTCCCAAACTGGACACCTGTCCATCATCGGGTCCCTGCTCGTTTGATTACGACAATTTTAGGCCGTGATCTCAACGATGACGAATTGAGCAATGCCATGCTCCGAATGGGTGGAGCATTCACCGGACGCTCACCTGCAACATCGGATGAAATTAGTCCTAGCAAGTCTATGCAGTATGCAAGTGAAGGAGAGGATATGTTTGGATTTGACATGCCACGCTGGCGTTTCGATCTTCTTCATCCAGTCGATATAGTGGAGGACATTGCCATCGGGCACGGCTACGAAGATTTAGGAAACGACGTGCCAAAGGCTCCTATGAATGCGATTCCCCGTGCAGACGACAACCTACGACGTCGAATACGAACCTCAATGCAAGGTATGGGTTTCATGCAGATTCAATCACTTACGCTGTCAAATGATGAAGATCAATTCAATCGAATGCGTTGGAAACCCTTCAATGAAATAACTCGAATTACCAACCCGATAACGCTCGAACATACCATGATGCGTCATTTCTTGTTGCCAGGATTGCTCCGATTACTTGCATCCAATCGCCATCATGATTTGCCGCAGTCAGTCTATGAACTGGGAACCGTGGTACGAGACCACAAAAATATGGACAGATTAGCATTCTTGACCGCAGAACGTGTTGGAGGTTTTGCTTCAATTCGAGGGCGGATTCAAGCCTTCCTTCGAGACATAGGGGCTGAAAATGTGGTGATTGAACCTCTTCCAGACAACGAAGGACCATGGTTAGCAGGCCGTTCAGCGAAGATTTTGTTGGATGGTGAATGGGTTGGCTGCTTTGGAGAGATCGATCCATCCGTATCACAAATCTTCGAACTTCTTGTCCCGCTCAACGGGGCTGAGTTTGATGTTGAGGCGCTCAAATCTTCCATAACAGACCCGGTTTGAGAGCCTATGTGCGGCAGATTTACCTTCAATGGGCAAGACTGGCCAGAAATTGTCGCATCGATCGAAAAACCAAGCACAAAGCCAGATTTTAACATCTCGCCGCAAGACAGTACACCTGTCATTTACCTCGAAAACGGTCATCCTGCAATCACCTCCATGCGGTGGGGTTTGCGCCCTTCCTGGAGCAAGAAGAGCACGATGGAACCCATCAATGCTCGAATTGAAACCGTTGAATCAAAGCCAATGTTTCGGGAGGCATTTCAGACACGACGGTGCATCGTTCCTGCAAATGGTTGGTATGAATGGAAGACAACACCGAGGGGAAAAGTTCCTTTCTATCATCAATCATTCGACGAATCTGTTCTTTCAATCGCCGGGATATACGAACAATGGCTCAGTGAAAACGGTCCTTTGCATACTTTCAGCATTTTGACACAGGAAGCGATGGAAGATGTGAAACACATTCACAATCGAATGCCAGTACTCATCTCAGCGGAGGATTCAGAATGTTGGCTGGAGAAGAAAGAACTGATTATCAATTCTTCTGAATTAAAGATTCATCCCGTCGGAAGAGAAGTGAACAAAACATCAGCCAACGGACCACAACTCATTCAACCGTTACGAACGTTGTTTGATTGGTAAGAAGTCGAATTCGTGGCATCTGCTTGTTGCTCGACATGGTAGTCATCGATGTGATAAACCACAAAACAAGATGCCGTTTGCTTCAAAGCCAAAGACATAATAGGCGCATTATGGTCAACAAAAAGGCAGCATTTTGGCTGACGATGTTGCTTGTTGTGCCATTTGTAGCATCAGAGAATTCAACCTCGATGACACTAACACCTGATGAGCAATACGTTGCTTATCCCGGTCAAACGGTTCAGCATCACCTTGATGTGACATTTACCGGAACCTCTGGTTCAACACTCAAACTCGATCTTCAATCCCAATATTTGAGCGAAATGACAGGCAATGGACAAGAACTGGTCTTTGATGATGGGGAAACCAAGCGATTTCTTTGGAGCTTAACCTTACCTTCCTCAACGCCTTATGGTTATGATACAATCAATGCAACGATTATTGATACATCGGATCAGTCAACACAGAGTGTCGATGTTGAATTGAAAATCACGGCGCCCTCAAACATTAATTTTGGAAATACTCAATCCTCGACGTTTGTTGTCGACCCGAGTATTCGCACAAACGTGGCAACGAACATCACCAGCAATGCAACGCTCACAGACGAGGTGACGTTCACAATTCAGACCGATTCGCTGTGGAGCTGGGGATGGTCAATGGACGATGTCGATGGCACAAATGCACGCTTGCAACTGGGGCCGAACACCATGGATTTTGTTCGAATTTGGGTTGATGTGCCGGAAATTATCGATGGCGCACCTCTTGCCAATCAGGGACCAACGTTTCGCTTGATCGGTACCTCTGGACTTGATGGTGCAAAAATTGCGTGGGACTTTTCACTTGACGTCAGTTCATTTCGAAATGCGACCATTGATTCTGTTCAGACGGATGTCGTTGTCGATCCGGCAGGCAATACGCGGGTCGACGTCAGCGTTCGGAATACAGGAAATATAGCCGACACAATTTCGATAACCCTCGGAAACGTCGTGATCAACGGTGATGCTGTTGCAGAGCAGAATGCTGATCGTATCACATCCAATGGCTGGACTGTGGCGTTGTTCAATGCCTTCGAAGATGTTCTCCTCTTGCCAAACGAATCAAGAATTATCGAAGTTGGAGTGCAAGCCCCAGGCGAAACCTCCGGGACGATATCCGTTGACATCATCATCCAACCGACCAATTTTCCATTCCGAAGCGTCCGAGAATCTGCAACCGTGAACATTTCCTGGGATCGGAGTTTTTCTCATAGCCTCGAACCCGTTGATTGTACCTATCTCCAACCAAGCACCTCTTGTTTGGCTTCAATGAACCTCCAGAACATTGGAAATTTTGTGGATTCCGTTGTTATCGATGGCGTAACTTCTCCTGATTTCGTAACAGGCATAACATTTCGAGAGAATCCACTGGTCGTCGAGCGTTATGCTGAGGATGAGTTTGAAGCAATCGAATTTCAAATTGCAGAAAATGCCACAGCCTATCAGCAGGGTGCAGTTCAATTCGATTTGCGATTGAATGAGGGGGACGTTCTCCACCGGTATTCAATTGACGTCATCGTTGGGCCGAATGTTGCTTGGACGTTCCTTGATGGACAGAGCGAAGTTGATTCTCGAGATGTGGTGAGTTTTGCAGTCCAACTACGAAACGATGGGAACCTTGAGGATGGATTAATTGTACAGCTCCAATCATCGCATTCGACCGTTATGGGGTTTGCACCCCCCGAAGGCGCAATTATCGAGGGTGATTCTGAACAGCCGAGGGTCTTCGAACTCGGTAACCTCCCACGTGGCGCGAATTTTACGCTGCGCGGGTCCGCTGAACTGCCCTCAGAGCAGACCATTAACGGAACATTGGTTTTGGACATTGTAGTGCGGTCTATTTTTGACCCAGAGACAGAATTTGTGTATTCCATCGAAGAACAGTACTTAGGCAAACAATGGAACATTGCTCAAGAGACCGATGGCTATTCAATTTCCGAGTTCTTCGAAGACGTGACTCTCATTGTCAAAGGATGGTGGCTCATCATCGCCAGTATCGCAGTTTCTGCAGTGATATTGAACAAAGCCGTTCGCGACCGCATCCAGCGAAAAGAATCAGAAAAACTCTTGCGGCAAATGAGAGAAGAACCGGACGAAACGCAGGAAGACTGGATGGAGAAATTCAACAAACCCTCCAATCAAGATAACACGGTCATCGAAAGCCCTTCGATGTCTCAAGAGGCGTTTACCAAGGCCTTTCAATCCCAATCCAAACCTTCTGCTCCCGCACTGGAACCGCTTCCCGAGCCGGTACGAGCAGCTGCAACGACGGTACTTGATCATCATGATATGGTTGCTCAACGGGCAACAATGGATCAAATTGCCCAAGAGATTGCTTCACACGGCCCGGCAACACCGCACGTTGAAAATGCAAATCTCACACCCACCAATTCAATTACTGAACGTACCGTTCGACATGAAAATCCGGATCTGAAACCAAAGATGGAAATGGAGGAAGCGGTTCCTCTTCCATCGAAGGCGAATACCGATGATGAATTCGATCTGTGAGTGAAATTATGAGAATCGTGGGCGTAGATGAAGCGGGACGTGGACCGGTTTTAGGCCCACTGGTTGTTGGCTTGCTCTCAATTCCCGACTCAGATGCGACGATGTTAATCGACCAAAACATTTCCGATTCAAAGCATCATTCCACGAAAAAAAGAGAGGAACAATACGATTGGATTCTTCAAATGTCAGAGGATCGGGATTGGTACGTGGACACGATTATTTGCCCACCAAATAAAATCGACACTGCAGTCTATGGAGAGGGATTAAACCTCCTCGAAGTGGATTTGTTCGCTGCAATTTTGAACCGACATAATGCAGAAATTTCAACCCTCTGCGACATAACTCTTGATGCATGCGATGTCAATGAGCAACGATTTACGAATCGCATCTCTGAGCGTATGAATGATTGGCCCAGGAAGGGTTGTTCCATTTTATCTGAACATAAAGCAGATACAAATCACCGAATTGTTGGTGGAGCATCAATCGTCGCTAAGGTTGTTCGTGACCGTATCATGAAGGAGTTACAGATTGAACTAGGGTTCGAGATTGGAAGCGGTTACCCATCCGATCCAAACACAATCAAGGCGTTGCCTGAACTGATTCGAAAAGAAGCCATTCATCCTGATGTACGATGGTCATGGGCGACTGTTGAACGATTTTGGGAGAAGCATTACTCTTCGCCTTTGCCGAAGCGCAAACCTACTGGAACGACCTTGTTTTCGTCATGAATTGAAGCAACGTATTCATGAATTATCAGCAACAGGGTGGAACATGGCCTGGGCCCCTGACGAGGAAACGCACCAGTTAATTTGGCATCTTGCGCTTCAGAATGCCTTCGAATATGAAGGAAAAGGAGCAGTCGGTTCCGTTATTGGTCGAATCATGAGCACACGAAGCGATCTTCGTCAACATGGTGGGCAAATTAGTCCTCTGGTTGCTCAATCGGTACAGAAAGCCAACAATCTTGCCCAAGAGCAGGGTCTTGAACACATTGAATCCATTCTTGCGTCTGATGCGCCACACCTCCTCGAGGGACGTAAAAAACAGGAAAAAAGAGAGGGCTTGCCGGAACTAAAAAACCTCGGAGATACAAAACCCGTCTTCCGCTTTGCACCAAATCCAAACGGACCGCTTTCATTTGGTCACGCAAGAGGAATTGTCATCAACGGAAGCTATGCTGAGGAGCATAAAGGGACGCTTATTCTGCGTTTTGATGACACTGATACGACAGTAAAGCCACCCGAATTAGCGGCATACGATCTGATTCCACAAGAGGTTGAATGGCTTCTCGGTAGACCCGCTGACAGGATTGTTGTTGCTAGCGATCGGATTCCAGTGTACTACGAGCATGCAGAAAAAATGCTACGAAACAAGTTTGGCTACGTCTGTAAATGCACTGCCGAAGCCTTTAGGCAATTCCGTGAGTCCAAAACAAATTGTCCTTGTCGCGACAAATCTGTCGAGGAAAATCTCTCCGATTGGAACAAAATGCTGGATGGGACCTACAAACCTGGCGATGCCGTGGTTCGTGTCAAAACGGACATGACGCTGAAAAATCCTGCATTAAGAGACTGGCCCGCACTACGGATGCAAGATACTGTTGCGAATCCACACCCACGACCAAACATTCGTTCGAAATACAAAGTATGGCCGTTGCTCGATTTCCAAAGCGCTGTTGAAGATCATTTACAGGGTGTAACCCACATCATTCGTGGCAAGGATCTGATGGATTCCACACGGAAACAGACGTTGCTCTACGAGCATTTTGGATGGTCTTACCCTGAGACGATTTACTGGGGTCGAGTGAAAGTACACGAATGGGGAGGATTCTCAACCTCTAAAATGCGAGCTTCCATCGAAAACGGAGAATACAGTGGATGGGATGACCCACGCTTGCCAACCATTCAAGGGCTTCAAGCAAGAGGGATTCAGGCAGATGCTCTACGTAATTTTTGGATTGAACTTGCCGTGACACAGAAAGATATCTCTGTACCACTTGCGACCTTGTTCTCTCACAACACAAAGAAGATTGATGACGATGCACCTCGTTTATCGTTCATTCGTGACCCCGTTGAAGTTGAAATTCTCGGTGATGTACCCTCTGAAATTGAATTACCCATTCATCCAAACCATTCGGATAAAGGGACTCGTACAATTTCCCTCAACCCTCCAAATGTATTCATCGAATCGGAAGATGCACGCGGCTCTTACAGACTCAAAGAGTTTGCAGACATCGACGAAGATGGCAACATAGAATCCGTAGAGCGATCCGACAAACGACCCATTATTCACTGGACATCAACGACCACATCCGAACATTCCACCTTATTGATTCCAAACCAAGAAGAAATTGAATACATATCAGGTCGAGTGGAATCAAACGATTATTCAGCAGGGACCATAGTTCAACTCGAACGAATCGGCTATGCAATCGTCACCAACGAGGGCTTCTTGTTGATGCATGAGTAATCCACGTTTTCCAATCAATGCATTTTCTCATTCAAGATTATCCACCGAAGAGTTGGTTAGCCTAAACCACCACCCATCAGCATGGCGGAGGGCTCGCAATAGCACAAGTTGCCCTCCGAAGTGTGCACGGGAAATTTCTGAGTGCGCAGCCAGACGGGAGCGCACAATGGAACCGTGATGTTGCAAGTGCGTGGGAGTATTTCCATATCGAGGAGCGCCCAGGCGGGAAAATCACGCTCAAGAGTTCGCACGGAAAGTATGTTTCAGCACAAGCCGACGGTAGCGTGCAAATCAATCGCGATGCGGCACCACCGGGGGGCTGGGAAGAGTTCACGGCCGAACTCCGTGACAACG
>MDTB01186667.1_pt1 | contig 11930 bp, 10 predicted proteins | sample 811161 | NCBI WGS metagenome assembly MDTB01 (sample SAMN05326650, study PRJNA326480) | marine metagenome | isolation source: seawater | place: Mediterranean Sea | collected 2009 | reverse complement strand
TGCGCATTTAGATCAAGAGGATCGCAATGATTTGAACCAGATTATCGCTGGAACTGGAATTGATAGACTGTTCCATAAGTCGTCATGATTGGTTGACTAATGAGATGAAGTATCCTGAAAGCGAGGAGAAGAAGCTTTGCAACTTTAGTAGAGACTGCTTTAACTACTCTAAGTTTATAAGTTTTAGGGAGCGATGATTATTGCGACTGGGCTATAGCGTATGGAGGCATCTTTGGAGCAGCGAGGCGTCAGGTATTTTTTTGCTATCGTTGGGTTCCATTGGCTGAGAGCTTTAAAAATCAAATGTTGCTTGTCCTGAGCCTTCAAAAAAGTTTTATCCTGTTATTTAAGGGCAAGGATACTCTTTATAACTAAATAAAGGATCCTTCTTCTTATCAGGAGTTAAAAATCTAAAACAAGTTTGAAAGCCTGTCGTTTCTTTCTTTTATTGTATTAGCTTCTATCTCTGAGATTTGGTCGGCGGTAAGCTCCGCATTTGCTAGTATCTCGCTATTTCCTTCCCCTAATTCTGGCGCACTTCCCTTGATACTTCCTGGTGTCTCACTGAGCGATACGAGGTTTCCAACTGTTTTTATCGTGCCAAGTCCTTGTGCTTTGATTTCGGTTAGGTAGTCATTAGCAAAATTTTGTTCATCCTCTAAGACATCTTCCCATGAACGAACCCTTTCCCAAATGATATCGGGTTGGGAGTTTAAGAAGTCCTCCCATTCTTGGACTGTTTTGTCTTTGAAGGCATTTGAAAGAACGTTTCGGATCTCAATACTGTCTGCTTCGGTTAAACCTTCCCCGAACCGCTGCCCTGCAGTTTGAAAGCGTTTATCGATGGGGAGATCCCAAGTTTCCATAAAAATACAGAGTGCGTCCCAAGCTTCCTGACCCATGACTTGTGCTAGGGTGATCCAGCCTCCGTCCTTTGTTTCGTAAACTCCGTAGAGTCCAGGTATATTTGGATAGTGGTTACCGTCGCGATTTAATGTTGCACCAGTCATTGACACCTGCGTTATTTCCCACTGTTGCAACCATAACGAGGCACCTAGAGCGCTTGTTTGTACTCTTTGTCCACAACCATAGCGTTCTTTAGACAGTAGTGCGGTCATAACACCTAGGGCCAGTTGCATCGCCCCGGCTGTGTCTGTAATTACCGCTCCTGGAAATGCAGGACCAGAGGTAGAGCTTCCTGTATGGTATAGAAGTCCGCCGCGCGCACAGACTGCCCCATCAAGCATAGCTTTATTTGCAGCTGGCCCCTTGGGTCCAAAGCCATTGACTGAGGCGTAAATTAATTTTGGAAACCTTGCCTTCAGTAAATCATAACTAAGCCCCATTTTTTCCAGTGCGGATTCACGATAATTGGTAAGGAATACGTCGGCTTCCTCCAGGAGAGAGAGTACTGCTCTTGAACCCAAGTCGGTATGTATATCTAAACATACTGACCGTTTGCCTCGATTAACTGCGACGAACTGCGGAGACATCGTCTCTAAAGGGTTTTCATTTTGTCTGCCTCTAATATATCTAGATCCATCTCCGATTGGGGGCTCGATTTTTATAACTTCTGCTCCCATATCCCTTAGGTAGAGCGCCGCAGCTGGTCCCTGGATAGCAATAGTCATTTCGATGACGGTAATACCTTCTAAAGGTTCAGGCATAGGACGAATCCGGTTGCGAATATACTTTAAGAATGCAGTAATTAGAGTCACTATTGAAGAGATAATTGTGTATTGGCGGGGTCATAAAATATGGATCAGAAATTTCGATGACAAAGTTGATTAATTCGAATGAGCTGGGTGAACTGCTGTACGAGCCTAATGTTGCTGATGTAACCGGCCAAGCTGTGCTCGGTCTGGATTTGCGAGGGACAAAGTTCTCTGAAAGTGAGGCGCAACTATTACGGTCATGGATTCCAAAGCAGCCAATCCCGATAATCGGGCTAGTAAATAGCAAGAACTCGATCTCCGATTCTCTTGATATCGTGATAGAGAACGAGCAGGAATGCCTAACTATAATGAGAAAAATAAATCAGTATCCAAAAGCGAGTGCAATACTTGTTCAAGTCACTCGAGCATCGGAAATTTTGCCCTTTCATCATGGTCTGTCCGTGGAGTCACTTGGTTATGCAACACTCCAAAGTGGAGAAGAGTTCTCACAGTGGTTTTCAGTTTATGGAAAGGAATTTCAGGGAAAGTCCAATGATGATCCCGCTAATCCTATTTTACTTGAAAGGGAAAGGGGAGAACTCAGGATCACATTGAATACCCCTGTTAACAGAAATGCGCTCTCCTTAGCGATGCGAGATGCCTTGAGCGAGGCTTTCAAAATGGTTGCTATGGATGACTCGATAAGTCGCGTGGTGGTATCGGCGAGTGGGACCTGCTTCAGCGCGGGTGGTGACTTAACAGAATTCGGTAGTATTACAGATTTTTCAGAGGCTCATGCCATTCGCAAACTTCGGATGCCAGTTCACTATCTGCTACCTCAAAAACACAAATATGTTACGGATATACACGGGGCATGCATTGGTGCAGGAATAGAAATCTTTGCTTTCTCCTCTATTATTCGAGCAAAACGCGATGCTTTTTTTCGCTTACCAGAAATCGAGATGGGACTAATTCCCGGTGCTGGTGGTTGTGTCAGTATTCCTAAGAGAATTGGACGACAACGCACGAATTACCTTGCAATTTCTGGTAAGAAAATTTCGGCGGATCAAGCAATGCTATGGGGTCTAGTAGATGAGGTCTTCGATTAATCTAATTCTTTTTGCGTTCGATCATAGATGATTTCGCCGTCCATAATAGTCATTCGGACATTTTGATCTGAGAGATTACATTTTAATGATGACCATGGAGCATCGAGAAGGCAGAAATCTGCAGCCTGGCCTTCTTTTATGTGTCTGGGCTCAAAGGGGTTAGATAAATCTCCAATGAATTTTTGCAGAGCAATTTCTAACCGTATGCTTTCTTGTCTACCCAGATGATGACCGGATTTGGTTTTACGATCTACAGCCGAGTTAACGGCCATCCAAGGGTTCGGGTTACCAAAAGGAAAATCGGTTCCAAAGGCAACAGGTATGTCAGCGTCTAAAAGAGTTTTGCACCGGTAGAGGAAGGAATGGTCTTTTTCAGGGATATCCACGAAGTAGTTATCTCCCCGCTCGTGAATGAAATTCGGCTGGGTTACTACACCAAGATTGAGCTCGAACAGTTGATCGATCAGGATAGGAGGTACTACCGAGGCATGCTCGACTCTATCGCCGCAAATAGTCCCCGCGGTTTTAAATGCTGCAAGAGCGTAAACTAATTCAGTTTCAGTTACACAATGCACGGCGATACCACGGTTGGATTGATGGCTTATATTAATAATTTCTAATAGGTCTTCGAAAGTCGGTAAACACGATTCATGCAAATGCACTTTCGTTTCACCGAGACTTATTCGGTTATTATGACTATGCATTTTACTCAAACATGGACGGCCTGAGAGCCTCACTTTTTGTAACAGATCTCCTGAGGCTTGTAGACTTTCAAACTGATCCCAAATAATTGAATCATTAGTGGGAGTCATATCGTTGATACCGGTAATACCTAATGCTGCTAACTTTTTGCTTGCGATATTGATTGGGGGCATCTCGCTCCGGGTGACACGGCTTAAGATGTCGTCTGTATCATAAAGACGTCCGTCTTTTCTGTTAAGTAGATTTCGGTCATGAAGGGATAGATTTGTTCCTGTCGCTTGAATAAGCTCTAATCCCAGACTGTTTAAGATCCATAATCTTCCTGACCGATGCTGAATTCGGATTGGCCTTTCAGGTCCATTGGCATCCAGCCAATTCCGGTCGAGATTCTCAAGTACACTCTCATGAAAAGCTGTGCCGCGTAACCAGCCATTTCCCTGTTGCTCATTTAAAATATGGCCTAATTGTTCTTCAGAGCTTATATCAGGTGGACCGCAGCACACTGAGTTGAGTGAGGCAGCATAAGAAAATAGATGTACATGGTGATCATTTAGGCTTGGGAGAAGGAGTGCACCTTGTGCATCAATAATAGTTTCCCCTTCTTTTTTGATGGTCCCAATGCTGGTTACAATCCCATCTGACACTAATATATCATTAGTATGACCTAACGAGGGTAGGAGTACTGCATTCGTGATTAGAATTTTTTGACTAGGCACTCGTTGGATTGAACCACTCACCAATGATTCGTCTCAGTAGTTTACCCGTTTCATTATATGGTAGCTCAGAGGCGAAGCAGATAACCTCTGGTACACGAGACGAGCGAAGATGCTCTTGGATATGATCGCAGATTTCCTCTTCTGAGAAATCGGCTCCTTTGACCAATACAACTGCAAGCGCGACGGCTTCACCCCATTCCTCAGAAGGTATGCCTACAGCAGCAACATCTTGGATTGCTGGATGCTGATGCATTAGATCCTCGATCTCGCCAGGTGACATATTTTCCCCTCCACGAACTATTACGTCATCCGCTCGGCCGCAAAGATAGAGAAATCCATATTTATCTAGGTATCCTGAGTCACGCGTGGGGAACCAACCATCATCCTCGAGACCCTTGAGACCGTCGTATTCACCCGATACCTGAGGACCGCGTACGAAGATTTCACCAGTCGCCAAAGCTTCCAGTTGTTCGCCGTCTTCATCGCGAATTTCAAGCTCGATAGAGGGTAAAGGTTTGCCAACCGACCTCAGTCTTGCACGGATTTCATCGTCATTACTCGCTATTGCTTTTCGGTGATCCTCGGGATCAAGTAATGCAATAGTTGAACTAGTTTCCGTCAGCCCATAAGCGTTGGTAAAACCCACTTTTGGGAATTGTTCCAAAGCTTTTTCGATAACAGGCAGTGGCATTTTCCCGCCCCCATATGCAATCGATTTTAATGAATTAAAATTTGATGATGCCTGCTCTGACTTGCCGAGCGTTTCCATAATGCGAGTTAACATTGTTGGTACCAAGAACGCGCTTGTAACTCTCTCTCGCGAACATAGTTTTAACCACTCAACTGGATCAAAATTTGGAAGTTGCACAATGTGTTTACATGCGTAAATTGAACTCATAATCGCTGATATTCCCGCGATATGGTAAGGGGGTACAGAGACCAAGGTGGCTTCTTCTTCTCGGGCGCTCATAAATTCGACTGAACCGAGAATATAAGAGACAAGATGCTCATGTCTTAAAATTGCTGCTTTAGGGTTGCCTGTGGTCCCACTTGTGAAAAGTTGAACAGCAACAGCAGATGGATCCTCACACCAATTTATTTCGGGTTCATCATTGCCGAAGACATCAGTCATGAAATTGATTGATTTTTGAATTATCCGGTGGTTGTTCGAGTGCGAAAAATGAGGATTGTCAGTAATCAAATAGGCTGGATCAATGCGCGCTAATAGCCCCAAAATTTTTTCTTCACCTAGCCGGTAGTTTATAGGTACATAGGGTAGACCAGCCATTGCAGCTCCCATTAAAGCTATCGGCACAGCGGGATTCGTTTCTCCAATTAGGGACACAAACTTACACTTAGAGCTCACAAACTTACTAGCTGCCGATTTCGCTGCAATATAGAGCTCTGCGTAGCTGTACTTGCTTCCATTATGGGTTAGTGCACACCGGTCAGGACAAGCTTCGGCAGCCATTTGCAAAAATAAGGCAATATTCATCGGTTAGTCTGAGGATGGAAGTTTCTTCGTATCTTTAGTCATTAGCTCCACACCGTCACAGTAGATGGAACCTTCTCCGCTTTTAACGCACAGAACTTCAATCGTCTCGTCCTCATTGACGTAACGCTTACCTATAAGACACCCGTGCATTTGTTCTTGGTTTGGCTCGGCTTGCGTTGACTCCTCTGACATGGGAGCTCCTCCACAGGTCAGGTCATTACCGGACATCGCTTTAATTACCATAATTTCTGCATCACATACCGAACTTTTGAGTCGTGATCCCGGTTTTAACATATTAGTCATCCCTTTTTTTGTTGTGCAAGTTCTCTGACTGGCTGAATCTCAACGTCTTTTCTAAGGTTGGAGTATACTTCCTTATTAAGAACGACTCACCTGCTTCGGTCACTACCACTTTATTATTGGTTTTTGTTTGCTCTTAATAAGAAGTTTGGCAGTTACTTAGTGATCATCTTTTGTACCTGCAAGGTTCGCTCTGCAAGTTCACTCATTTTGATTTCTTCAAAACCGAACACCTTTGGTTTGATTGTGTCATTAAGAGGAGAAACAAGTGTGGAGTTTAGTCCTTGGGCGCCACTTGCTGCACCAACGATTGAACCACACGTGGCTCCGTTACAGTCTGTATCCCAAGCACCTTCGACAGAGGTACAAATAGATTTATGGAAATCCATTTGTCCATAGATCATGGATCCAATTATCACCAGAGCATTATTGACCGTATGCACCGGGCTAAGGTCTCCATAATGAAGCTGAACCCAATCCATATAGGAATGGAAGTCGTTACAACGAGCTATTTCGTCAAGGGCTGCGTGAACGGCCTCTGATAGTCTGCAATTACGCGGTATCTCGGATAGTCCAATTGATATAAGTTCTTTAGCATCATGCACAACAAATGCACTCGCTATAATTGCAGCAAACATCATTTCCCCATAAATTCCGTTGGCTCGATGCGTCCAGTGGGCATCGCGCCAAGCAAACTCTGCGGCAAGCTCAGGGTTCCCTGCACACGCATAACCCCAACCATCTGCCCTTATCTGAGCTCCTATCCATTCGCGATACGGATTTCTGTGTGTGCTGGTGTAATCTGATGTTACCCAAGCGACTGACTCGCGTCCCATTAGAACGCTCCTTGGAACGGCATTATTATAGTTTAAAATTGCTTGGGTTTCGGCAGTACAGATTGCGTTATAGGGTAGGCAATTGTTCCAGGCGTCCGCAATATTTTTCCAGGAGAAGTCCCTGCCATGCTTTTCAAGGACATGCAGTGCAATTAGCGTATAGTGAATATCATCATCTGGTTCCATAAATTTTATATTTTCTCTCTGAGACTGTGGGCAATGAATTGAAAGTTCATCCCCTACGTCAGCACCGCTAAAGTAAAAATCTAGGGGCCAGTGCCCACGATTTTCAAGATATGCTCTGATCGTCTGTCTTCCATCCATCCCGTTTGATCCCCGCATACCAACCCCCTCGACAGGTTTTCCAAGCGCGCAACCACAGGCACGTCCTGTCCACGCCCCGTGCAACTGATCAAGAATCCTTGCGCCGCTTAGAGTTTCTAGCTTTCTTGGTCCATCGGGGCGAGCACTTTTGATGGAATCTAGATCGTTTGGCTGTTCGTAGCGAAAAGCAGTTGATTTGGGTAATTCGCTAATTTGATCAAACAGAGGATCTATAGCCGAGATATTCATACGATCCCCTTCTTTATCCAGAGAGGCTACTTGCTCCTGGATTTGGTCTGGAATTGGATGCCCCTCATACTCTCGTTGTACCAATTCTTCTTTTAATAAACTAAGTGGTGAAGTCCAACCTGTAAACATTAATCTCTCCCTTAAATTAAGTGTCAGACAATACTTGAGATACCCGCTATCGACCAATTATTGTCTAGCTTGCCAACGAGATAAAGATGGTTTTCTTTCTCCCCAGTGTCGAAAGCAATAGCAGAAGAGATGATTGCACCACTTGCACTGGTCTGCAAACTTTGAATGACGGAGGCAATGATTTTACGATTTTGATCTTTATTCCAATATGCCTGCATTTCGAGTGCGCTCTTGATAATAGTCACAGCACCCACTTCAACGATGACGAAGGGGAGCCGGCAAAGCTTTGAGCGTCCGACATGATCCCTTTGCTTGGTAGTTTCAACAAATTGTTCGACGATATGTGCACAATCGTCCCCGATAACCGCACTGGGTCCATCAAACGCCTGAATACTAAATCGGGCCTGAATACCCCAAGATTCTTGAGGTTTAGTCATAATGTAGGTAACTCTGTTTGATCGTATTGGTTTGCCACTCTTATCGTAGCGGGTCCAACCACCTAACAAGTGTACTTTACGAGAGGATTCATGGAAACGGACCGGCTCCCTACCTCTTGTTTCGACCCAGCCTGTGGCTTTGCGTAATGTCCAGTCCGCCTCTGCCGCATACTCTTCTGGTGTTTCAACAAGGAAGGAAGTACTTTTTGCATCCGTTCCTTCTAGTTTTGTTGTGGGTGTTATTCTAACGTGAGGGTAGCTGTTAACGGCAGCCCATGCGACTTTATCTTGGGCTCTATCGGCTCGAAAAAATCCAAAGTAGGCGGCTTCTGGTGATTCGAAATGATGGGGAAGATCAGTCATCTAAGGATACTCCTATGCTACTTCCTATTGGCAATACTTTCTTATCCAGATTATTTCCTTTCAGCATGGCTTGCTTGAAGTGTGTCCCTGGTTTAACGTCCTATGTTATTAGATTATAAATAGGTGTGCTCTAACCTTCTCACTTTTTTCTAAGGGGAAATGTTGCTCAAATTGGCCGTCATTGCAGATGACTTGACAGGGGGTATGATGGTCGCCAGTCTTCTGGAGAGAGAGGGCGTTTATTGTCCCCTGGTGACTTCTCTTGACGCCCTGAATGAATTGGATGATAGAGCCGAAGCAGTTGTTATTGGGTGTAAACTGCGAATTGTTCCAGCAGAACATGCCGTGTCTGAAGTACGCAGTTACGGAAAGATGCTCCTCGGAAAGGGTGTGAAGCGGATATATTACAAATATAGTGCGTTATTTATGTCGACCGACAAAGGTAATATTGGTCCGATTTCTGAGTGTCTTATGGAATTAACCGGTACTGATCAAGTGCTTTTTTGCCCCAGATGGGCCGGCTGTACAGTTTACATGGGAAGGCTTTTCGTAAATCAACTTATGTTGCATGAATCTGGAGCGAGCCGTGATCCGGTGACACCTATGACTAACTCCAATCTGGTTGAAGTATTGAAGGCGCAGAGTAGGGTAGGCGTAGGCTTCCTTCCTCTTAATATCGTTCGTGGCAGTAAATCAGGGGCGTCAGATTTCCTTAGAGCGAGGGTAAGTGAGGGAGTTTCGTTTTTTATTACCGATGCCCTTGATGATGACAAAGATCTGTCGCGTTTAGCTGAGATAGCGATAGATATGCCTTTTTCTACGGGAGCAGATGGGTTACCTGTTTATCTAGCGCGGCTGCTTTGGGGCGGTATGTCGTGCAAAGAACCGAATAATATATTGCCGCCTGCCCCAGGTTGTACAGCGGTATTAGCAGGCAGCTGCAGTGGGAAAACTAATAGACAACTAAAGATATTCGAAAAACAATACCCCCTCTATCGAGTAGATCTTATCGAGGCCTCAAGAAATTTAAACGTGGTTAACGATATCACGGAATGGGCACGCAGGAGATTGAGTGATAGTCCCATCGGCATAGCGACAACATTAGATAATGTTGGGGTTGCTCGTATACAAAAAGAGTTGGGCGGAGATATAGCAGCAAATTTAGCCGAGAATATTCTCGGGAAGGTAACATCGAGATTATATGACTTGGGAGTACGTAAATTCGTTGTAGCTGGCGGTGAAACATCAGGAAAAGTTATCACTACATTAGGGCTTGATAGGCTAAAGGTCGCCGCATTCGACTACCTCGGAGGGGGATATTGTCATGCTGAAGGATCTGATCCAATATCGTTAGTTACGAAGGCAGGAGGACAAGGTGAAGAGGGTTTTTTTGAACAAGCGATAGAGAGATTACGCTTAGCAGATGAAAGTTTAGCCGACTGTAAATAGACTTTCGGATAAGTCATTTATGGTCAAAAGAAGTTGAGATATTTGATTAAGAAAAAATAGGAGTAAAAAAGTTGGATAGTCGATTGCGCGACGAAGGGGTAAGTAATCCGTATGAGCTCGCTGATACCTCTTATCTTGATGAGGCATGCGAAGTCGTCACGGAGCTGAAGGCCCGTCAGCGTGAGCAAAACGTGATTGCCCGCGAAGCAGGAATTAAAAACAATAATGTCAATCCATTGATAGATAGGCACATGGATATCAGTGTCATCAAAAATTTATTTTATGATCAAAACGTGCAAACTGTATTAGAGGAAAACCTAGGAAGGGATCTTTTTGTCTGGCGTACAAATTTTTTCGTGAAGAAAGAAGGTACTGGTGATAATAAATGGCATCACGACAGGCACTTCGAAAATGGTGATGACCCTATAGATATTTTTAATACGGACAATCATTTCACGTTACTGATAGCGTTAACCGATATTGATATGAATGCGGGTAGAATAGAGTATCTCAAAGGTACCCATCGGCCAATCCCAGGTTTTGATCGGGATATTCCTCGTCATTTTCTAGAAACTCCAGCGACTGTCCAAAATAGAGTTACTCCTTTACTATTTGAACGGGGACAGTTTGTCGTGTTTTACTCCTCATTAATACATCGCAGTTTGGCTTTTGGCGAAGGTGAGGGTCGTATTTCGATGGCAGCGCGGCTTGCGAGAGTAGGGACAAATTTCCCAAGCTATGGAGCTTCAAACCCAGCAGGTGGAGCCCAAGCCGAGGCTGAGCCAATTGTTTATTATCGGGAGTCGGGGATATTGGCAATAAACTAGTAATAATTAGCTGAATTTTTAGGATAGAAATTATTGAAGAAGTGAGATAAGCGCAGGGCTTGGTGAGGTGGTACCGCCTGTGGATACAATGTCGCAGCCTGGTGGACTTTGTATTGACTAGAACTTGGTTGAACAGGGTTCATTGGCAAGGGTTTACCTCAAAAAAGTCGATTGTAAAAATAAACCGTCCTTCTCTCTATGTTGACGACAATGAGGTCATTTTTTTAGGAACCTGTAAATCTCGTCAATCGATATAGCGCTCTCGCCTTTTCCGAAAACTGATTCCATGACTCTTCTGGCAGATTACTTACATCTGCTAGAAAGTTATCCGGTAGAAAATACTGTCGATAGTAGACAATACTCAGCATCGTTCTTGGTTCTTGGGTTCTATTTGGCATGCCTCTATGCCAAGTGCGCATATCACGAAGTACAATCGATCCTGCTGGCATTATTAATTGCTTTGAGTGTTTCTCCGACGACCTTTCATTGGAGATCCTCAACGTGGAGGTTTCATATTTTTCGCTATCGACAAGCAAGTGAGAGCCAGGCCAGATTTCTGTTGCTCCATTTTCTACCTTGAAGTCATCGAGAGCGATGTTGACAACAATAAGTAAAGGTGGGACCGGTACTTTAATTTCGGGGAAAATGTGTCCGCAATCGCGGTGTATGTTCTGTGCTTCACTGCCAGGGAACGAAGTATTGCAACCGTAGGGGAGGCATCCGAAAAATCTATCCCCAAGGATGCTCCCGAGTATTTGAAGGACAAAAGGATTTTCAATTATCAATGGATCGATAAACGGCATCGACAATGGCGAGCTTACTCCACCGTGACGGCGATGACGGGCGAGCTCTTCCATAGTTGCCCGATACTTAAACCCTAACGCCTGGTTTACTGCTTTTCGAACTTTTTTTAGAAGATTACTTGGAACAGCCTTCTCTAAAACAACATACCCTTGGTCGATAATGAGTTGTGTTGCGCGCTTTTCAGTCGATTGCGTTAGTACTCCTGCTTTTCGTTCTTCTCTAGAAAGTTTCATAACTATCCACAGGCTTAGGCAAAGCGCCAATAAACCATATATCCGAAGTGTCCGTCAATCCATCAAGAATTGATCGAGCTGCTCACTTAATTAGACAGTATTTTTTCATTCATTTTGCTCGTTGATCGGCTAAATAATAAGTTAAGTAGTACTTTTGATTTTTTTCCTCGAGTAATATTGATGAATGGCTAGGAGGTAAAACCATGACTAATGTGTCTTATAAAATACACGGTGAAATAGCGGTCCTCACAATGAACGACGGTAAGGCGAATGCTATGAATTGTGAAATGATTGAAGAGATT
>MDTB01031327.1_pt1 | contig 11930 bp, 10 predicted proteins | sample 811161 | NCBI WGS metagenome assembly MDTB01 (sample SAMN05326650, study PRJNA326480) | marine metagenome | isolation source: seawater | place: Mediterranean Sea | collected 2009 | reverse complement strand
GGTGCAATCGTGTTTCGCCACGGATTTTCAGAGAATCTCTACATGGCTGGTGTTACAATGCTGGACGCAAGTCCGCTTGACCTGACATCGTTGCAAGACCGCCCCTAGAAGTTTCGTTGTGGGGCGATTCTTGTCGGAGTCGAATCCAGGTTCAACGATTGAAGACGTTCCGATATCCGACTCAAATCTTCGACATCAAGGGGTTGGTTTGCCTTCGAGGGTAACAACACACAGGATGTGCCGAGCATACACAGGCGTGCGCGAACTTGGGCTTGGAGATTGAGTTCATTGATTACGGATTGAACCGATGCGAGCATGGATTGACGCGATGGTTCCTCCAGCATCTTCGATGTACGTCCAAATGTTTGAGCTTCTTGCAACAACTCATTCCATATCGAAGATTCCCAATTCCTCTTTGCAAGACGGTTGACTGCGGCATCACCTGCTCGAGTAATATTGGCCTTCCACGTCGGATCATCGATGTATTCCGAGGTATGTTTCGATGCACTTGGTTGCCAAATCAAAAGAATTGGCGAATCGAGAGAGAAACTCCTAGCGAGACCTGGTGATGGGGGTGAGCCAGGATGGGTTCGAAGTTCAACACCTCCAACATAGATTCCAAGTACATCTCCTAAGCCTCCTGAGTACCTGCGTTCGATGTGATGTGCTGCTCGGAAATATTGAGGTTGCTTCCCTTGTTTGGTCATCTCAAAACATGCGAGAGCAAGCGCAGACAAGCCTGCAGCAGACATTCCGAATCCCTGGCTTAATGGGAGTTCAATATCGACGGTTACCAAATAATTGGTATCAGTTGGCAGAAGTCTGGCCAGCCGTAATTCATCGATGAGATCGGTATACATCGCATGGCTCAAATCTGCATCAACATCAATGGCGTTAATCTCAACATGGGTTTCGCCTTTGGCTTTGATTGAAGGAATGTCTTTGTCCCATCCAGCCATTTCTTGACCTTCTTCGATGGTCTCTCCGCGTCCTGTCTCTTGAATTGAAACGCGAACACCTTTGTCAAGGCAGATTCCTGCACCACGACTACCTTGATTGCGGGGAAGCAATGCATCGTCATGAATTGAGAACAGTAAGGTGATGTGGCCACCAACCTGGACTGTTGCCATGAACGAGCCATCTCTTCAAGAATCATCAAGGTGGCGGAGAGAACACAATCGAATCAAGCAAATGCTCGACCGAGGTCTTCGCCGAGGTCACTGAAGCGAGTCTTCAGTTCTTCGATGGCAATGTTGAACACTGCTTCTGGAGCAAGTGAACCGTCGGTTTCGTAGGAGAACACGAAGCTTCCATCGATCTTGTTGAAGACGATTGCATCATCGAAGTCGCCGTCACGACCTGTTCCGTGTCCGACTTGGTGCATGGCCTTCTCAAGATCGAGAACGGTTGATACATCGCTGCACTTCTTGTTGGAGAAGAGTTTTGCATCGATTGGTCGTCCATCGCTTGTCTTAAGATCGAGATTGAAGAAGATGGAGGCCTTCTTTGGCTTCTTCAATTCAGCTTCCTGGCGTGGTTGGAAGGTTACAGCGGATGCTGCAGACCACTTTGCATGGTCGCGACCGCGGCCAAGCGTTGCAAATGCAATGAATTCAAGGAATTGGCCTTGAGCGAGGTAAGTAATTGGAATTGATTTCATCTCTTCACTGATATCGAACGTAGGATCGGATACGTTGGTCAAATCACCTGCACGAACGACATGGAACGGCTCGTCGCTGTCTGCGGATGGGCCTTGGACGTTGAGTGTGTAGAGAACTTGACACATAGGGCAGCCACGGTCTTCTTCTCCCATGTCCTTACAGTTCATGCATTCGAATGGAGAAACGATGCTGTTGTCTGGGCATGTTGGAATGGGAATCATTGCCAGACGGTGAGCAATAACCTCGTCCGGGAGAGCATTGACGGATTCGAAAATTTCACCACGGTTGTTGTCTTGGTTAACACCAAGTGTGAACATCACCTTATCGATAGCCATTTTTGGTACATCGGACATGATTGCACGTCGAAGTGCGTTCACTTGAGATGCATCAACATCTTCGATGAGAATCTTCATTTTGTTTCCTTTTGGATACCCTTCAACAACGCTTGCCTTCATGTTTATTCCTCCATATCAGACACGTCGTCCACGTCGTCCACCCTTTTTCTTGGTGCCGTCGTGGGCGATTGGCGTTACATCCTCGATTCGAGTGATGGTCATGCCTGCACGTGTCAGTGCTCGAATTGCCGCTTGTGCGCCGGGTCCTGTGTTGTTGGACTTGTTTCCACCAGGAGCACGATACTTGATGATCAGTTGTGAGAATTCCTTGTCCTTGAGCATGTCAGCGAGACGCTCAGCGGCACGAGTGGCGGCGAATTGGCCACCACTGTCCTTGGACGATTTGACAACCTGTCCGCCAGAGCAAGTACCAATGGTTTCGGCACCGGTCATATCGGTCGCCGTCATGAGGATGTTGTTGTAAGACGAAAAGATGTTGACGATGGCTCGGCGTGTCATCAGGCTTCACCTCCGTCTTCTGCACTTGGTGCTGTTTCGGCAGCTTCATTGACTTCATCAGCGAACGGCTTTGTTGCTTCGGGGTCAACTTCCTCCTCATCAGCAGCGTATTCTGCCATCTCACGGCGTCCGTCAATTGCCTTGCGGATTTCGTGCTCTGGATTGTTTAGGTCACTGGATGGGTGGTACTGAATCATTTCTTCTTCGTCACGGTTGACCGGATACGATGGGATGGTTACTTTTTGTTCACCGATGCAAATGTGTCCGTGGGTCACGAGTTGACGAGCCTGCTTGAGTGAGCATGCGAGCCCTTTGTAGTAGACCTGTGCTTGGAGTCGACGGTTGAGGATGTCTTCGGCGCTAAGCGACAAAATATCGTCGAGGGAGGCTTCGCTTGTAATGAGGCCTTTGAGGTGAAGCGAACGAAGAAGGTCATGCATCTCTCGCATTCCGTGACCTTCTGTGGTGTCGATCATACCGATCAGACGCATGGCTTGGCGTCGATGGCGTCGGAGCTGAGACTTGGCCTTCCAGATCTCTCGCATGTTCTTCAAGCCGTGATTGGCTTGAATGAGATGTTCTTCTTCGATTCGTGCCTTCTTCCAAGGATGAGGAGGCGTGTCGAACTTTGGTCTGGAAAACTTTGGCTCACCCATGCTTCATCACCCTCATACTTTCTTTCGGCTTACACCGAGTGTTAGGCCGCCACGGCCGTTGCTTCGTCCGCGTTGTCCACGGACCTTGTTGCCGCTAGCGTGTCGAACACCACGATAGCATTTCATGGTTCGAAGACGGTTGATGTCTTCTTCGAGTGTGAGTTTAACTTCCTGACCGGTCAGGTGAATGTCGTTTCCGGTCTCGACGTCCGCAGCACGGTTAACCATCCAGTACGGTACGTTGTTGACGTAATCCTCGATTGCAAGTCGTAGCGTTTCTTGCTGCTCTGGACCGAGGTGGCCGGCCATTCGAGCAGGGTCAAAACCTGTCGCCTTGCAGATTTGAATTGCACTACGTACGCCGATTCCTTTGACCGATGTCAGAGCGGATGAAAGCGGCTTCAAACCGTCCATGTCCGTGTCTGCCATTCGGAGAATGTATGAAAAATCGTCGCCGAGTTCCTCTTCTTTTCCTTTTGCCATTCGAGTCCACCTTACGTTGCGACATGATGTCGAGCAGTTTTCCGACCAACCTCCCCTATATCAAGACCGCGATGCAGGGGTCCGATTTCAGGTATCAGAATTCTGTGGATATTGAACACACAGAAGGAGGTGATTTGAGGTTGTATGCCGGGTAAGAAACGCCTTCCTGCGGCCTTGCCGGTTGCGCATCTGACGATCGATGCTCCCCTGCAGTCGCGGTTGCAGCCCGGCATCAACGCCGCAACGTATCGTCATGGCCGAAATATCATTCTCGAGTGCGACAGCAACAATCGCGTCAATGTTGGCCTCGTCAAGAGCAACATCGAGGACATCCACCACTCGTCCGGAAGCAACCACGAATGGGTGTGATTCGTCTTTGAGGGGTCCGTTGTGGTGGATGCGTGGACGTCGAGGAGAGGATTCAGCCCATCGTATGTCAGAAACGTTGCTCAGTTGTTCATGCAACCAAGCATCCGCTAAACCACTTTCAACCAGTGCAGCATCAAGAATGGTAACCCACTCGTTTCGTCGTGCTGATTGAAGACCATGCCGGTTCGATTGTGTTATTTCTTGCTGCTCAATCACAGCATCGTCTCCTGCAAATGTGCGAGATAATCGAACGAAGCGTTTGGTCACATCTGGCGTTGCTACGCCTCCAAGCCAGAGCTCGAGTCGATCGACGCGCCCCCCTCCTCGAGACATCCAAATCCACGTTTTGTCTATCCCTGGCCAGAACGATTCAACAATCGCTTCGACTCCGTCCCTGAGTTCTTGCGTTAGCCTCGGGGAGAGATCAAGTACGATGCAAGGTCCTTTTTCGGTCGATGCAAGGTAGGGTTTCCAAGCCGAAAACACGCTCGAAAGATTCGGTTGCATCTCGTCGAGATCATGTGTTCGGGAATTTCGAGGCCGGGCAGGGTCTAGCATTAGCAACGCAATGCTGTTGTTTTCAAATCCAGCAATCAATGAAATTTCTTCGCTGGCAGTTCCATCACCTGCGACCACGATTGAGCGACGATGCCATCCTTGGCCATAGGTGGAAAAACGACGTGCAATCGTGTTAAGATTAAGACAGGTCGCAATCGCTCTGTCATGATCGAGTTCGATTCCAAGGGCCGGCCGCTTGAGTCTTGAAGCATAGGCTGCGAGTTGGATGCCTGAACCGCATGCACAATCCAAAACCATCCCCGAAGGAAGTTCGAATTGTGTCATGTAATCTGCACGAGTCATCGCCACTTGCCAAGGCGTAGCCAATGGTTTGCCTTCGCTTGCATGAAAAAAGGAAATTTCCTTCAGAGAAGCATCCGGAACGGGATGGCCCGTTGTGGCCTGTTCAGAGGGAATCAACAGTTCCAATTCTTTCACCTACTGAGCGATATCGGAACGGGTGAGAATGCTCTCAAATGGGATGCCTGCTCTTGCAAATGCTTCCACGCCGCCTTCTTCACGGTCGAGAATACTAATGACTGCAAGAACTTCACAGGTCGTTGTCTCCCGAATCCTTTCCACTGCCTGAATTGAAGAACCTCCGGTTGTGGTGACATCCTCGAGGATAACGATGCTGCCCCCCGCTGCAATCGATGCACCTTCAATGCCCGGAGGATTGTTGGTTTTTCGACCTCCTCTGCCTTTTGGGGATTTACGAACCATGAACCCTTTCCGATGGTCAGAGTCAGAACCTGTAATGACAATGGCCGTTAACGGAACAGCGCCTAATTCGAGCCCTCCGACAAAATCAGGATTCAATGCATCCAAGCGATGATTAAACAAGCGTGCAAGGAGCTTCGAAGATTCGGTGTGCATCATGACGGGTTTCATGTCAAAGAACCATCGGGACTGGCGCCCAGAGGCGAGCGTGAAAGCCTCATCGGAGCCCCCGTCCAAGAAGGCAAGTTCGCGAACCATTTCCACCAGTCGGTTCCACTCTGGAAGTGTTTTCAGTGAATCGTGAACGCTCATGCATCGACGGTGTTCCATCTAATGCATGAATGTTGGGCTACAACAAGAGATGCTGGTTCGCCGATTGCATCATAAAGTTTCGACAACAACGGTGGTGTGGGGGTCAATGTTCATGTCTTCAAAAGCATCAACCAACGAACTCAACCCCTTGATTGGTATCGATATTCCTCGCCTTGAAAAAGAGATGGAACGCTACCAAAATATCCTCGACGAGCAAGCTGATCACGCATACAGAGTGGCTGAACAGGCAAGAAATCTCGGTCTCGATCCCAAACCATTTGTCGAAATCCCAAGAGCGGCGGACCTTGCAAGCCGCACAGAAAAACTCCTTGTCGAGCATTTGGAATCCTATCCTGTCGCAGATGACATTCGTGCATTGTTGGCTGAACACGACCGTGAGACGACCTCGATCATGATGGCTCAACGAGTTGCAAAAGGTTTCCGAGAAAAGGGCTACGACATGGTGAAATCGATCGATGTTGGTCTTCGGGTTGGCCTAGCAATCCTAACCGAAGCGGTCCTGGTTGCGCCTTTGGAAGGAATTAGCGAAGTCCGGCTGCTGAACAACGTGGATGGTTCTGCTTTCGTTTCTGTTCACTTTGCGGGGCCAATTCGGGCTGCCGGGGGTACTGCCCAAGCGCTTGCAGTTCTGATTGCTGACATGATTCGACGCGAGTTGAAAGTCGGACCATACATTCCGAGTGACGGTGAAGTTGAGCGGGTAAAGGAAGAGTTTGGACTGTATCGCGGCAACCTTCAGTATCGCCCATCACCTGCAGAGATCGATGAAATTGTTCGCGCATGCCCGGTGATGATTAACGGTGAGTCAACTGAATCGATTGAATGTGCAGGGTACGGGCGCGTTCGCAACATCGATGAAGCCCGGATACGAGGTGGCGTTCTCCTCGTTATTGGAGAAGGAATGTGTCTCAAAGCCCCAAAAATCCGAAAGCACACTGAGCGACTCGATGTTCCTGGCTGGGATTTTATCACTAAATTTGCCTCCAAAGGCAAAAAGGATGGCGACGATTCCGACAACCATGGATTCAAGACTCGCAGAGTTGCTCCGATTGACGTATTCATGAAGGACATTATTGCTGGGAGGCCTATATTTGGCGGGCCACAACAACCCGGTGGATTCCGTTTGCGCTACGGCCGAGGGCGCCCTTCGGGTCTTGCGGCGGCATCACTAAATCCTGCTTCGATGCTGGTCTTGGATGATTTCGTCACCATTGGAACTCAAATGAAAATTGAACGCCCTGGAAAGGCCTGTGCGGTCACACCGAGCACCGATTCTGAAGGTCCTTGGGTCGTTCTCTCCTCCGGCCAATTCTTGCGTATTGATGAAGCCGAGCAGCTCAGAAAAGTTCGGCCAGATATTCGATCAATATGGGACAATGGAGAGATTGTCATCGGTTATGGGGAATTTATGGAGAACAACAAGAATCTCGTCCCTGCAGGGTACTCGAGTGATTGGTGGGCAAGCGATCTCATTGATGCATTGGGGACTTCAGACGATGTAGAAGCCTTTGCAACAATCTGCAAAGGCCTTGAGCCCCACCCTGATGGGGTTCCGGGTGCAACAAAGGTCGAGGATGCAAACGCACAATTTCACGTTCGCCGGCGTTGGCACCGCTACCTTTCGAAACTGACCCTTACCTGGGATCAAGCGTCAGCCATTGCGGAACGGTGGAGAACTGCACTTGCACCTCCACACAACCCATGGTTCCTCGACCTACCAATCGAATGGGTTCCCGCCTTCTTGGAGGCGTTGAAAAAAGGGGTTATCGAATCGTCGATTGAGCTTGATGTTGAGGTTGCACACCCGTCCAGTTCGGCAACTTGGCTTCGATTCAAGGGGGCTGCAAAGGGGTGGGATGCGACAGCAATGGATCGGTTGCAGCCAGAGGCCATCCCTCCGCTGCAAGAAATTCAAACGATTGGCCTAGAATTCAAACCTGAAGAACCGATCTTTGAGGAATCGCTGCCCGAAGGATGGACATTCATGCAACACGGTTTGCTGAAAGGTGCTCTGCTACTGCTCGGTGTTTCCCATCACCACGATGGTGATGACATCGTTGCAACCTGCGGTTGGCAGGCAATGATGAGCGGACTGGGTTACACCGTACGAAACAAACAACTGCATCAGCGTGTTGACATGAAATCCCTGGTCGAACAGCGGATTGTTGAACTCCAAAATTGCAGCGTTGTCCTGCGCAACGAAGCAGAGCGCCTCGACAAATTGAGAAAACAACGATCGACCGTCCGTATCGCTGCAGAAACGGAAGCTCGGCAACGTGGATTGGGTATTGCAGAAACAGACCAAGTTGGACAGGACGCTGCTGACTCGGTTGAGGATCCAGGTCCTGAAGATGTTGCCCTGTACTCATCATCATTGAGGATTCACGACAACCATGTTGTCGATGGAATTCTACCGTTGATTCGAGAAACATCTCCTTTACGTTGGGAGCATGCTGCACCTCAACGGATAGGATGTCGAATGGGTCGGCCTGAGAAATCAGCTCCTCGTGAGATGACGCCTCGGTCTCACACACTCTTCCCCATCGCGCTTGAAGGTGGGAACCAGCGCTTAATTTCCAACGCAGCTGGCAAGGGTTCAATCCGTATTCAAATGGGGAAGAGGATTTGTTCAAGATGTGGCAAAGATTCTCCGTTTATTCGGTGTCATCATCGTGTTCTTGACGATGCTGGTATCCCAAAGGTGGGAGAAACCTGCGGTGGACGAACCGACATGAAGGAGTCAACTGGGAAAAGTCGACGTCGGGGTGAAATGCAAAGCGTTCCGCTTGAAGCGATTCTTGAGGATGCGCAACTTCGAATCGGCATGGGGCGATTGCCTCAACAAGTCAAGTGCGTAAAGGAACTAAAGAGCAGGAACCAAACACCAGAACCCATCGAAAAAGGGCTCCTTCGCGCCAAATACGACCTCCCTGTATTCCGTGACGGAACCATCCGATTCGATATGAGTGATGTTCCCGTGACTCACTTTACTCCAAAAGAAATCGATGTTGATTGGAAACAATTGCATGCACTTGGCTACACGCACGATTGGGAAGGTAATCAATTGGAGAGCGATGAACAGATGCTTGAACTGTATCCTCAAGACTTCATCGTGGCAAGAAATGCTGCTGACTATTTTCTTCGAGCTGCACAGTTTATTGATGAAATGTTGGTGAAGTTTTACGGATTGGAACCGTATTACAACGCCGCCAACAAGGACGATCTGGTTGGCCGGCTCATTTGTGCTCTCGCACCGCACACATCCGGTGGAGTTTTGTCTCGTATCATTGGTTGGGCGGATTGTTCTGGCGGTTATGCACACCCGCTTTTCCATGCAGCAAAACGACGAAATTGCGACGGGGACGAAGATGCAATTATGCTGCTCATGGACGGTTTGTTGAACTTCAGTCGAGAGATTTTGCCCGCCAATCGCGGTGGTCAGATGGATGCTCCACTGGTTCTCACCACGAGATTAAACCCGACTGAAATCGATAAGGAAGCGCTCAATGTCGATTCTGCATGGTTCTATCAACGTCAATTCTACGAGGCAACCCTCAGTCAACCGCATCCGAAGGACATCGCAGATTCAATGGATTTCGTCGAACGCCGTTTGGGATCTGTTGCCGCAGTACGCGGATACGGTTTCACACACGATTGCAATCGGATTGATGAGGGTCCTGAACTCTCCGCATACAAGACGCTTGCAACCATGATCGACAAGATGAACGGTCAGTTAGACCTCTGTCAGCGATTACGGGCGATCGATGCACGAACCGTTGCATCATCGGTCATTCGATCCCATTTTCTGCCCGATCTGCGCGGGAATCTGAATGCCTATGGACGTCAAAAGATACGCTGCTTGAAGTGCGGGCATTCGTATCGAAGAATGCCTCTTGCCGGCCAATGCATCCAGCCAGAGAAGGCTGTCGGACGTGGCCTTTCCGCACACGGTGTTGCTCGCGATGAGGGCGGTCTATGTGGCGGTAAGCTCGCACTAACAGTGTCGGAAGGCGCTGTTCGAAAGTACATCGAGGTCACCAAACACGTCATGGATACCTACGGAGTAGATACATACACTCGACAAAACATGGAATGGTTGGCAGGTAGTGTAGAGTCCTTGTTCAACAACGACCGGGCTCGACAAATGTCGCTCACCGATTTCCTGTAATCAAAGCGTGATCGGATCTCGCCACGGAGAGTCGTCATCTTCGGGTTGTCCTTCAATTTCTGGCATTCCGATGCGTACCTTTCGAAATTCTCTTGGTTTGTTTTCTTTAATCTCGGATTGTTCTATGCGCTTTGCGATGAACGTTCGAGTAGCTGATTCGCCAAAAGCAATGGCTACAAGGAGGAGAGAGAGCAGGATGTGACCTAAGGTTGCAATCGGCGCAAAAGGAGTGATGTCCAAATGTTGTATGGCGATTACGTTCTCGTCGATTGTGGTGTTGAGCGTGTATTCTCCAGGCGGCAGTTCTGCTTTGAGTGTGGCAACCTCGTTGGTTGAGCCAGCCCAATTCAGCACCACCTCGTTGGAAGCATCGATGAGTCTCCATGAAGCATTGGCCGTGCGGGATGGATCGTCCCGGTGAACGAATTCTGTTGTGATTGTAATCGGTAATTCAGCATCGCTTCCGAAAACTGCTTTGACAGAGACCTGCCGTTCCGGTTGGAATTCAAATCCTTGGTCATTGAGTTGCTGTGATGCTTCGTTCGAAGCCACGTTTGCCCAGATCGTGTTGATGAGGAGGAGAGCAACAATCCACAACGAAAGGTTGAGTATCCGCTTGCGCTCCATGACAATCAAAACTCCAAATCACCTTATCAGTTGGTGTTCGACGCCAAGACGTCGCATGGACTCCTTCATCCATACCAATTTCTGTTTCTTTCGTTCGGGATTTGTCGTACCAGACCATGGTCCAACGTAATCCGTTCGGAAGCCCAAACATTCGACCTCTTGCAGCGAACGACCCACTGCTTGAATGAAGCAAAGCGCTCGATCTCCATCCGTAAATCCTCCAGGATTGTGCATCCCCTCGTAGTGCTTTTCCGATTGATGTGTAAGTGTCAATGGAGGAGGTTGTTCAAACAAGGACCACCTTGCAACAAGTTCTTTCCAAATGTTGGTATTGTCGCCGTGTGCGTGCAAGACAACATGTATGCCGTATTTCGCTGCCTCCTCCAAGTGTTCAGACCCATCCCCATCGCTCACGACACAGAGGACGCGAGACAAGTCATCGATTGCCCCGACTGCTCCATCAGCAGCGATGAACAATGCTCCAGGGTAATCCGAAACTTGAATTGAATCGCTACCTGCACCTACTGCAATCAAACGTTTTGCTGTGCAGATTTCGCTCCCGAGATTTGAAAGTGTTTCTTTTCGAGATGTTATGGACCATGCGCGTTGGTTGTATGGAGCGGCGCCTTGGAAGTCAATTGACATCGCATTTGCTGAGGCATCATCTGCCTCCAAGGACCAACCAAAAGCTTGGCGAACCTCTCCCTGAAGGGAAATCAAATCGCTCTGTGAAGGATTGAGCACGGTCCACCCAATCCGAGGTTGTTCAAGAAAGATATGGGTTGTCAGGTTCATATGGTATCGTGTTTGTACATTGGTTGTGCCGAGGCCGCCCACTCAACCATCCATCACCGATGAGATTACGCTTGCGCGTTATCCATTTTTGCCACAGGCAAGCGGTTGGATTCAGCAAATGGCTGCGAAGCACAACATTACTCTGGACGATTTGCTCGAAGGGGCGTTAATGGAACCTGCTCGGAAACGAGCGCGTATTCGTCTTGTCGACAGTGTGCAATCAAAGGAAGGCGTCGAATTGAGCGGCGGTGACATCCATACAGAGGAGGGACGATTGATCGAAGCATTCTCGTTTTATTACGCTCGATTGGTCATTTGTGCATCCGAAGACGAACGATTGTTGGCTCGGTGGTCGCAGGCCGAAGCTGCCCGCGCTGAACATCTCTTGATACGGGATAGTCAGAATTTGCTTAACATTGCCAATACCTACATTTCAGTTCTTGAGCAATCTCGATCTGGGCAGTCAACACAGCGAGGCATGATCAGCACAGACATCCAATCACTTCGACAGTCGCAAGACGGTTTGGAATGGAAACTCGGCCTTGCTGATTTTATCGAGGTTTGTCCACGAATTACAGGAAACCGTTGGCGGTTACCAAATTGCGATGTCGATGCTGGAATGGTTCGACTTCACAATGAACAAAAGTACTCTTCTACAGCCAAACTTGCTCGACTCTTGCGAGAACACATCAAGTCCGATGTCGAG
>MDTB01100808.1_pt1 | contig 11931 bp, 10 predicted proteins | sample 811161 | NCBI WGS metagenome assembly MDTB01 (sample SAMN05326650, study PRJNA326480) | marine metagenome | isolation source: seawater | place: Mediterranean Sea | collected 2009 | reverse complement strand
TATCGATCATAATACTTGTATTAAATTGAGTGTTGTAATATTTTGTAAAAGATTCCCATTTACTAATAAGAATTTCATCAATATTGAAGTGATTTATGAGTGATTTCAATATACTTGTAATGTGTTCAAAAGAGTTGTGAAGAGATCCGAAAGAGTTTGGAGATAGAGTATGAATATAAAGTCTTCTGAACATTTTTTCAACATCGCATATTTGAGACAGTTGTTTTTTAAAAGATTTATATTTAGGTGACATTAGTGAAATATTATTATAACGTGTATTGAGGGTATTTGCACAAAATATAGGATGAAACAATCGATACTTCAATTCACGTTCTCCAAATTTAGTATTTGTTTTATTCATGATAGAAAATAGTGACGGACGAGATTTATTAAAGATGTTTAGTTCGTGTTGTGCATCGGTGTTAAGAAGAAGGTGATTATTATTATTAATAAAAGAAGGTTTATTTATTTTGGTTATAATATTAGGGTCATGTTCGTATGCAAATTGTAATAAGTGTAAATAACAAACTCGTAAGTCAGGTTTATTTTCAAGTTTTAAGTATTCTATTATAGGTAATAAAGTGTCATTTTTAAAAATTTTGGATAAACAAGATATTTGATAAGAATTATCATTATAGTATTTTTTATTCTCGATATTATGAGTTAATATGTGAGTTTTTAAATTAGAGTAATTTGTAATAATCTCGGAAGGATTTACGGACTGAATATATTTGTTTATTTCAGAAGAAATATTATTAACATCATAGCATTCGACAAGATTATTGTTACCAGTTGATAAATCAATATAAGATATGTGTAATGAATGTAATGGTTTATTTGTATATACACAAGTGTATTTATTTATGAGAATACACATTAACACACAATTATTGTTCGTAATGTCTTCATCAATATAAGTACTTGGACTGATAATTTTGAATAGTTCGTGATCTTTAGGGTCACTGTCATTATCAATTTGATTATATATTGCAACAGTCATATTATTAGATACAAGAGTTGATAAGTGACGGGAGATGTGATTAACAGGCATACCACACATAATAGGATTAGATATAGAGTGAGGTTTATTTTTATTATTACGGGTTAGAAGAATATTTAGAAGTTGACTGACTTGAGTTGCACAACCAATTTTTAGTTGAGGACAATTAAATTCGTAAATATTATAGAATGAACCATTCATTATAAGAACAATACAATCAGTTTTATACTTTGAATTTAATTCATTTTGATATAAAATATATTTTTTTAGAAGGGGAGTAGACATATATTTAAATAAAATTGTTTCTTAAAATAATTTTATTTTTTTTTTTTCTTTTTTTTATTATATACAATAAATGGCAGCCAATAATTTCAGAGTACATACTGATGCTAACTATAGATTAAGAGATGATATTGCACCGTTGATGCAATCTTCTAGATATTTTAACCAAAATAACTGTATGCAATCGAGATCACTTCGCAGAAATATTATCAGTGATCACTTCGTCCAACCTTACACCAAAAAGTTTGCTGATGGCTCCTGTGATTACAATGTCGCAAGGGAATCTGAACTAAAAATCGGAAACCACAATTACTACAATAGACCCCAAAATTACGAATCACAGCTTGGTCTCAGTGAAGCTAATATGAGAGGAACTAATGCTAATTCCAAATTAGATCAAGCTTACAATTTAGTCGGTGATGATCTCCCCCCTATTAGCGGAAATAGATCCTCTGACTATTATCCTTATGCCTATGGCGGAACTATTAGTGGTACAGGTGCTGGTGTCATGGGTGGATTTAATCAAACTGGTTTCGAAGGTAATATGTCTGGTAGAAACCCTGGTTACTATGAACCGTACACTTACAAATCAAGTGGTGGTAGAAATCAAGTATTGAGAGATGGTGAATCTAATTTTGGTCAATTTAATCCGAGAAATACCATGAATACTACACCAACACACGCTGGTTACAATCAGAACTTGAGTTATAGAACTATTAATCATAAGAGAAGAAGTATGGCCGGTACTACTCCTAAAATGAGTGGTATGTATAATGAAGGATTTCAACATAGACCCAGAGACGGTTTTTTTTTTGACGAAAGATATATAAATCCTAATTATCCAAGTAATAATCCTAACACTAAATATGATGATGATGTTTACTTGGCTGGCGACACTTACGGTAACATAACACTAACAGTGGAACAAGCAGTTGATACAATACAAAATCTTGAAAAAGCAGTTGAAGAAGCGACAGAAGAAAGGGATTTTGATCAAATAAAAATGTCAAATGAACCTATGAGAAAAGACCCCGTCTATGGCAAATATTTCGACATGCTCGACAGGGGGGATAAGAGGGCGGATGTTGAAGACGAAATGAAGAAAGACAAGCTCCCCAACGTCGACATTCTCAATGATCCTGAAAAAGCACCAAGACCATTATTTGATAAAAAAGGAAATACAATCCCTGAAGTATCTCCTCAGAAAAAACGAGGATTACAAAAATATATTAATGAATTAAACAAACAAATTGCTTCTCTTAAAACAAAATACAATTTATAATTAACAAAAATTGAATTTTACTTTTTATTATCTTATAATAAAAAGATGAAATTAATTACATTATTCAGTGGAGTAGGTATGCAAGAACAAGGCATTCAACAATTGGGTATAGATTACGATTTGATTAGTTACTGTGAATATGATCCAAAAATTGCCAATTGTTTTAACATAATTCACAACACAGATGATAGTTTAAATATTGGTGATATAACCAAATTAAATATAAAATCCTATTACACTAAATTAAAAAAAAATAAAAATACTGATATTGATGTAATTATAAGTTCATTTCCCTGTCAAAGTTTTAGTATTGCTGGTAAAAAAAAAGGGTTTGGAGATGAGAAGAATGGAAACTTATATGACCACCAATATAAACTTATCAAAAAAATCAAACCCAAAATTGTCATATACGAAAACGTTCGAAATATCACCAGTAGAAAGTTTAATGCCGTTGAAAAAATAACCAACAGTATGAATCAATTAGGTTACACTTGTTTTCATAAAATTCTAAACTCTGTCGATTACGGCATCCCTCAAAGTCGTGCACGTTGGTTCATGGTCTGTATTAAAGACTACGATTCCTACAACCAAGAATTTAAATTCCCTGAAAAACTCCCTCTAACCACTTGTATTAAAGATTATATCATTGAGAATGAAGATAGAAGTTGTTCTACTGGTATGAAACCTTATTTTAAAGAAGAATTCAAGAAAGATTTTAAATCCAGTCGAGGAATGAAAAAAGTGTTTGATGGTCATACACAAAAATTTTTTAAGAATGGTTATACTAATCATCGTATATATAGTATTGGTGGTGTTGCACCTACATTTACAACCGCAAATGATTGTCACTTTTATGAACTAGAGGGAAAATTGACATCAAAAGAAAGGTGGAGATTGATGGGATTAAAAGATGAAGATCATACTAAATTAGTGGATGGAGGAGTTAGTGAATGTTTAATAAATAAGATATGCGGGAATGGAATAGTAGTTGATGTGTTTAGAGAATTATTTAGAGAAGTTAATAAATTTTTATAAATTGATTATTAATTTTGTTTAATTAAATATTAAACAAAATGTGTTTTGGAAAATCAGTTCCGAAAAAGAATAACTCTTTTTGTAAATCTATTCCAAAAAACTGTGAATTTTATAATATATTTAAACAATTTAAACAAACTTTTAAAAAATTTTGGGAAGATAATGAAAGGGAAGTAAAGTTCTACTTTAGACTTACTGTAGGAATTGTGTTAGATTTATATCATAGATTAGATAAAGAATTACAAGGTGAAGATAAAGATTTAGCAGAAAAATTTATAACCAACAGTGGTAAACGTAAGTCATGTAAATTAAAGCAGAACTTACGTAATATTTGTGGGTATGACGGTATAGGGAGATTTGGTGGTAATAACGGACTTAACATTTGTAAACTACGTTCAAAATGTGCAGAATATGTAAGTAATGGAGAAATTACAGACGATCATGTATTTGGTGTAACATTAATTGGTGATAGAACAAGCAAAAGAATACGACAGAAAATGAATATAGGGTTAAACGATGAACAAATTATTGACTATATGCAAAATGTTTGGTTAGAAAAAAATATTTGGCTATGGATCAGTATAGGAATTACTAAAAATGAAAACAAAAGATTAAATAAAGCAGGTAAAAATAAACATACTCTTGGTGAAAAATTAAATCTTAAACATTATGAAGATGCTAACATATCTGAGATCATTATTAAAAAGTAATCTAACAAATACTGATTTATAAGTATATATTTATTATTCAAATATGAATAATGAATTGATAAACTCATTAGACCAAATCATTCAGAATATTAAAGATAATAAATATAATTCCACTTATATATTATATCTTTCTGAACTGATCCAAAAATTTAATTTTACTGTAGAAATGAACTCAAACACCTATACTTCAAAAAAAGATGTAATGAATTTTTTATCTCTTGGTTGGTACATCTACAATAATCTGATTGAAACTAACTAAATTATAAACCGTAAATTTTATGATAAATAATTGTTAATATTGGAATGATTAATACAATAAAACACCACATACTATAATTACCACATTTCGCAAATGTGTTCATTGCTATAATCCATGTTAGTATTAAACATACAAGCTGAAAAATATATATTTTATGTGGAATTGCAAACACTAATAATAATATTATAAATACACAATATATATATCCAATCATATTATCATTCCACCATGTATAATCTATATGATGACAGTCATACTCTGTTTTTTTATACAAATCTAGTTGTAACTTATTCTTAGTAACACTCACATATTTATATATAATAATTGATATATACATTAAACTTATTATACCCCCAACTATTTTATAATATTTATGTTGTTTTGTTAACAGTATAAGAGACACAAATAACACAATCGGTTGTAACACATTTGTTATATATGCACCATATACACCTATTTCATTTAAACTTTTCTTATTATGTTTCATACTTAACCACATAAATCCTTCAAATAATTGCATCCATAAAATCCATTGCCACATAATAGCAATTACTAATATATTATTGTCATTGAACATCTTATACATCAATATATTCAATATAGTTCCCACTCCAAATACACTAAAAGATACATATTCATTAAAACACATTTATTATAAATAATTATAATAAATCTAACTAAAATTATTACCATCCACAAACTTCAAATACGTATACGTTATATTCATCAATGCACAATCACTCACATCATCCTTCTTCTTCTTATCCCCCCACCCCTCTAATCCTATCTTATCCTTCCTATAATCAAAAATCTCTTTTGCTCGTACCACCGCCCACTTCTTCCTTTTATACTTAACCTTTACATCAACTTTTTTCGCACCTAATACTTGTGTTTTATGATATGCAGGATATTCTACAATAACTTTACTTGCTCCATATTTTATCTTAAAATATGAATAACAAAACATTCCTAATTTTATAGCCATCATATTATATTTACCACGAAATGCCATCTGTTTCTCTATTATTATGTGTTCACACTTATCCCAGTATTTAGTGTATTCATCTAATACTTTTACCATATTCAAATAAGTTTGAGGATCAAGAGTAAGTTTAGGATTGCAATTTTCAGTTAAATCGTGATTTTTTACTAAAACGGTTTGACCGCATTTGTAAAGTTTTTTGAGTTCTTTTTCAAATTTGTCTGTGCTGGTTCCGTCAGGATTGTATCGTTCTTTTTTGGGGAATTTAGTTAGTTTATTTATACGTGATTTATAGACTTTTTCAATGGAGAATGCAAAGTTTTTTTTACCTATATCAAAAGACGCAATGTGTATACTCATATATTTATAGTGTTTTTTTTTATAAATAATATTTATTTATAAAAAAATGTACAAGTTAGCTAATAATGAACCAATTTACGAATCTTATACAACATCCGCAATAATTCCCACTTTATCCATAGTAGATGATACTAATGATACTAATAAAAGAGTTATAAAATTAGGTACGGGTGCTACCGCAGAGTTTTTATATCATACACCCCCCATAGGATCAACAACCGCTCCACCCGCAAATTCACCAGCTTTCGCAGCACAGACCGATTTATGGAACAATGGGACTGATGGCGTTTACCCAGCAGTTAAAGTAGATACTCAAACGTTTGCTGCTGGTACAACTCCAGATGTAAAATCGGCAGCATATGACAGTGCACTTCAAACTATACAAGAATCCAGTTCTGTTGCACTCGCCGGAATAGGACCGTTACTTACTATGGATAATGGTTTCTTAAAGTATAATAATAAATATTTGTATCAATACACGTCCCCGGGGCTGCCACCGTGGCCTAAAGCTAAAGTTGTTTGTGGACCTATTTCAGGTTTATTAGCAGGAATGTATGAATTTAAGGTTGGTAGAACTCCAGATACAGAAATACCAACGGGAAGTAATATACCCGCGTATTGTCATGATTTGAAAGATATAAGTGGAAATAATAATCCATTCTCATTTTTTGGAATGACAATCCCCACAGACTTAAATTCATTAAAGACGTTGCTGAATAAGATTAGAAAAGCAGGTACAGGTGGTAAATTACCTCTCGGTGCTACACTGGAACCAACTGCCAAAGTAGGTGATAAAGACGCATTTGACATAACATCACTTACTGTTGGTGCTACCACTTTCAATAATTTACTTTCACAAGATGTTAAAGAACTTATTCCAATAGGAACTAAAATAAAATTAACAAAAGGTGATGGGACAACGCAAACTGTTACAATTGTTGATCATGGGTCACTTGTACATGATAAAAAGAATGCCGACCTCGGCCTGAATGAAGTTACAAATATAGAAATTATTATACCTAAAAAAAAATCTAAGACAAATTTAGGTTTAATAATTGGAGCTAGTGTGGGTGGAGCAGCATTAATAACATTAATAGTGTTATTGATTGTATATCGAAGAAGATAAATTGATATTTAATTAATAAATTAATTAAATAAATAAAATGAGAGTTTTGAAAAGAAGCGGTAGTTTCGAAGATGTATCTTTTGATAAAATTATTGAAAGATTGAAAAAATTAAGTGTTAATTACGAGAACGTTGATGTAGGTCTTATTGCACAAAAAGTAGTGTCACGAATGAGTGATGGCATGTCTACTATTGAATTGGACGAATTATCTAGTCAATTATGTATGGAAATGATATTAACTCATCCTGAATATGGGAAATTAGGAAGAGATATATCCGTTAACAATCATCACAAAAATACCGAAAATACTATGTTAGAAGTATGTAATAAATTATTTAATAACATTGATTGTCTAGGTAATCACACACCCCTAATTAGTAATGAATTGAATGATATAATACAAAATCATAACGAACAGATTGAAGTAATGATAGATTACGATCGTGATTATCTCCTCACCTATTTTGGATTCAAAACTCTTGATAAATCTTATCTACTGAAAGTAAATGGTAAATCTGTTGAAAGACCTCAACACTTGTTTATGAGAGTTGCTCTTGCAATACATAAAACGGATTTTGTTAGAGTACAAGAAACATATGATGAGATGTCAACTCTTAATTTTATTCATGCGACTCCGACACTATTTAATGCAGGGACACGTTATCAACAATTGAGTAGTTGTTTTCTACTTACAACACCAGATTCTGTTGATGGTATATTTGATACAGTAAAAGATATGGCTAATATTTCTAAATGGGCTGGTGGTATTGGTAAATCTATAACAGATGTTCGTTCAAAAGGTTCTTATATTCGTAAAACTGGTGGTATGAGTGATGGAATAGTACCTCTTCTTAGAACAGATAATATGGTGATGAGATATATAAATCAGAGTGGTAGGAGATTGGGATCATGTGCAGAATATATAGAACCATGGCATGCAGATATATATTCTTTTTTGGATGCGAAGAAGAATCATGGAAATGAGGAAGAACGAGCACGAGATTTATTTTATGGATTGTGGATTCCTGATTTGTTTATGGAATCTGTGGAGGCGAATGGAACATGGTATTTGATGTGTCCGGATGAATGTCCGGGATTGAGTGATACATTTGGTAAAAAATTTGAAAACTTGTATAAGATGTATGTGGATGTAGGAAAATATAAGAAGAAAGTATCTGCAAGAGATTTGTTTAGAGAGATAACAAATAGTCAACGTGAAACAGGAACTCCATATATGTTGTATAAGGATGCATGTAATAGGAAGAGTAATCAAAATAATTTAGGAACTATTAAGTGTAGTAATTTGTGTACGGAAATTATAGAGTATAGTGATGATAAAGAACATGCAGTTTGTAATTTGGGTTCAATTGCGTTGAGTAAGTGTGTGAAGTTGTCTGATTATTATAATGGGAAGGTTATAACACTGTACACAATACCAAATTGTAATTGGTGTAAGTTGGCAATAAATTTGTTGAAAAATAATGATATTAATTATACGATAATACAGGTAAGTAATAATAATCAAAAAGAAATGTTGAAAGAAGGGTTGAATATGACTACATTTCCGATGATACAAATTGGTGAAGAGACACAGGGAATTAATTATACAACAATCAGAAATAATCTTCAACCATCATTTGATTTTGATAAATTGAGTAATATTGTGAGAATATTGACACGAAATTTGAATAAAGTTATTGATAATAGTTTTTATCCAACTGAAAAAACTAGATTTAGTAATATAAAACATCGTCCTATTGGACTTGGAGTTCAAGGTTTAGCAGATGTGTTTATACAGATGGGATATCCATTTGATAGTGATGAGGCACGGGAGTTGAATAGAAAGATATTCGAATGTATATATTATAATGCATTACTTGAAAGTTGTATTGAATCATATAAGTATAATTCTAAATTGAATACGGTTCGTGAATATAGCAAGTATATATTTTTCAAAGATGATATTACACCATATATTGATGATTGTGAAAATATAAATGAATATAATAGATTGAATAGACTACTACAGGAGATAAAACCAACAAAACAAGAGTTGCATAGTATGTATGGTTCATATTCTAGTTATGAGGGATCACCTATGAGTCATGGACAATTTCAATTTGATATGTGGGATGTTGAAGGAAGAAAAGATTATACACTAACGTATGATTGGGAAAGTTTACGTAAAAAGATTAATGAATGTGGTATTAGAAATAGTTTGTTGGTTGCGCCGATGCCAACTGCTAGCACATCACAAATATTAGGTAATAATGAATGTATAGAACCATATACGTCGAATTTGTATACAAGAAGGACATTATCAGGTGAGTTTACTATAATGAATAAGTGGTTATTGAGAGATTTGATGAATATGGGATTATGGAATGAAGAGATGAAGGAAAAGTTATTGTATTATAGAGGTAGTATTCAGAAGATAAGTGGTATACCACAAGAGACTAAAGATTTGTATAAGACTGCATGGGAGTTGAAACAGAGAGTTATTGCGGATTTGGCGATAGACAGGAGTTATTTCATAGATCAGAGTCAGAGTTTGAATGTATTTTTTGAGGATCCAACACATTCAAAGTTGATTAAGTATCATCTTTATACGTGGAAAAAAGGATTGAAGACAGGATCATATTATATAAGGTCTAAACCGGCGGTGAATTCACAGCAGTTTACGATAACACCGGAGATGAAAAGGAAGATAGAAGAGGAGGAAAGTAATTATCAACCGTGTGAGATGTGTTCAGCTTAGAAAATTGAAAAAATAATGTTGAATAGGATAAATTAAATGTCTTTCACATTTGATAATGTAATAATAAGTTCTACTGAATATGATAATTTGAAAAATTTGGTATTATTGAATGAGGATATTAATAGGAAACGTAAAGATATGTATGAAATATGTGATAAAGAGATATTATTATATAATGAATATTATAAAATGTTTAATGAGACTGTAACTTTAGCTATTCAGTTTTATTGTATGATTATGTTATTTTGTATTTATATGGAACTGTTTAGTTTGAGAATATTATTTGTTAGTTTATTTAGTATGTATATAAGTGTGTGTTCGAGTATGAAATTTTATAATATGACATTTGAATATAAAAAAACTATAAATTATAGAAATGTAGATATGATGCAAAGAAATGTGAATAACAATGTTGATAAAATAATGAATATAAAAGGTCAATTTAACTAATTAATTTTTAATTTAATTTAAAATAAAAAATTAAATTAATAAATAAAGATGGTAGACAACAATAAAACTTTCAACAGTATCAAAACCTTTGTATATAATTTGAATGAATGTTATGGTGATGATTATAATGGTTTAAGTTTGTATAATACTTTGTTACAAAAAACGACTAATTCTCACACAGAATTTATATCTAAGACTATTAATATTTTTAAAAATTTTTGCTATGATAATGAGAACTACATACTAAATAAAACTAAAGATATGTCATCACCAAAAATAGTGTTTTCTGACAAAATTTTTATTGATATGAAATCAATTCTAGATGATTGTGATAATGGTGAAAAAGAAATCATTTGGAAACATATTGCATTAATCTACTCTCACTATAACCCTCATAATAATGTAAAAGAAATGTTAACACAAAAACCCAATAATGAAACAAATTTTATTAAAGATATGATAAATAAGGTTGAAGACACTATAGATGGTGATAATATAAGTAATCCAATGGAGGCGATTACGAAGATGATGACATCGGGTGTGTTTAGTGAGTTGGTGGGGAATATGACGAATGGATTACAGTCGGGTGATTTGAATATTGGTAGTTTGTTGGGGAGTGTGAATGATATGGTGGGGACGATGAATGGGGGTAATGATAATAGTGGTATGAATATAGTTAGTGAAGATGTGGGTGAGAGGAAGAGTCGAAATCGAAATAGAAAGAAGAAAAAAAAGAGAAGAAAATAAAAGTATAAAGATTAAAACATAAATAAAAAAAAAAAAATAAAAAAATGTATAATATAAAATGCTTAATAATAATGTTTTCGCAGCACTAATAGTCTTAATAGCATCATTGTGTTTTATAAATTTGAAATCGTTTGAAGGTTTTATGGACATCTCCGGTACTAATGCCAGACATGCCTATTTACCACAAACATACAAAAATGAAATGACGATTAGAAATTTCAAACCCCACGGAACTAACAATCGTGAAGAGATTAGAGAATTAGAAACTTTCAATTACAATCCTAGAAATGTAAGAAATAATATTGTCGAAGTTGAAAACCAATTCAAAAGTATTGAAAATTTTCAACAAAGAAATAATATGAATAACCAATCTAATTACAATAATCATTCTTCTCAACAGTTACCCAAACATAATCTGAGTGAAACATACATTCCACAAAGACCTGATTATGAATTGAGTAGAGGTATTGGTGTATCTGTTGTTACTCCCATGGGTTATAGAAATGGTGCCAAACCCAGTTATGGTGTTGATTTGTTAAGAGGTGATATCTTCAGGGAAGGTTATTCAACTCCCCAATTTGGTAGTCCCGATAAGCCTGCTGGTAATTTAAGGAAGAGAGGTGACACTCAGAATCCTGATCCAAGAGGACAAAATGAACAGACAACTGGACAGACTGATACTGAAAAGAAACATAGTGGAAATACTGGTAGAAATAAACAACAACAACAACAACAACAACAACAACAACAACAACAAATGACTACTGGTGAAGGATATGTACCAAAAGTTATAAGAAGGGGACAAAATGCAGATGTTAATCAGGGTTTTAGAAGAAAACAGATGTATGGTGCTCATGGTGGTAAACAGATGTATGGTGCTCATGGTGGTAAACAGATGTATGGTGCTCATGGTGGTAAACAGATGTATGGTGCTCATTCT
>MDTB01115576.1_pt1 | contig 11932 bp, 8 predicted proteins | sample 811161 | NCBI WGS metagenome assembly MDTB01 (sample SAMN05326650, study PRJNA326480) | marine metagenome | isolation source: seawater | place: Mediterranean Sea | collected 2009 | reverse complement strand
TGCGTAATCTTTTCGCGCCTGTCTTTATCACCCCGGCAGATTCCATAGTCAGATGAGTTTCAGCAGACAAATTATGATTGTCGCCATTCTCGCGGCTGTGGGCGCTGCGGGATATTACTCCTGGCCGCTCGAGGTAACAGAAAGCGCGTCATCAAAGGCCAAGCCGAGCGCTGTGCGAAAGCCAATCAGCGTAGAAGCTTCTACCGCATCGATGCAGCGTATCGATCGTATCGTCGAGGCAGTCGGCACCACCCGAGCCGTGCGCTCTGTAGAGATCGCTCCGCTTTCGGCAGGTCGTGTGGTTGAGTCACATTTATCACACACAACGGAAGTCAAGGCCCGATCTCTTCTGCTGGCCCTGGATTCAGTAATCGAAGAAGCAGATGTGGTTGAAGCCAAAGCGCGCCTTGAAGAAGCCTCCCGAGCCTTGCAACGTTCAGACAGTCTTAAGCAATCGAGCAGCATGTCGCAGGCAACCCTCGACAGCCTGAACGCGCAGGCAAAGATTGCCCGGGCGCAGTTGGGCAGAGCCAGCAAACGTCTTAATGACCGGTTTTTACGGGCGCCGTTTTCTGGCTTCATCAGTTTTTCCGACATCGAGACAGGGTCCCGGGTTAAAGCCGGCGAAGTCGTGGCAGTGCTAGATGACCTTTCGGGGGTACTCGTTGAGTTTTCGGTACCGGAGGACCTTTTTGGTACGCTCAAACCGGGGCATGCATTGAAGGCCCATGCGGCATCTTTTCCGGGGCGGGAGTTTGCCGGAACCATCGACGCAATTGATACCCGGATTGATACCGCGTCGCGCTCATTCAAGGTGCGGGGCTTTATCGAGAATACCGACCGGGCTCTGCCGGCCGGGATGTTCATGCATGTCAGCATTGGCGTGGACGAAAGCGAGGCCCTGATCGTCCCCGAGGAAGCGGTGGTGATCGACGAAGGTCAACCCTTTATCTTTGCATTGGTTTCCACCAAGACGCCAAAACTCTATCGCGTTGAAAAACGTGAGGTAATGATAGGCCGAAGGGGATACGGCTATGTAGAACTGACCCACGGTGTGGCCCCAGGCGATGAGGTTGTCACCCGCGGCATCCAGAAAGTCCGGTCCGGCACCATGGTGAAAAAACGCAGCAGTAAAACCACGGGTGCCTCAGATACCGACAACTCGGCCGGCAGCAGTTCCTGACAGTTCACCTAATTAGCAATATCTAACGAGTCGTAAGAACCTCTTCTGATGGCGAGACCCGGCAACGCTCTTTCTGACATTGCAATCCGTCGGCCCGTAACGACGATTGTTGCGAGCCTGTTGATTGTGACGGCAGGACTTGCTGCGCTTCAGTCCATTCCGATCCGTGAATTGCCTGACGTAGACCGCAGTGTGGTCACGGTGACCACGGGCTATAAGGGCGCCTCACCTCAGGTGATTGATACCGACATCACCGAAGTCATTGAAAGCTCGATTTCAGGGGTCGCCGGGGTCGAGTCGCTGAGTTCGCAGAGCCGGCGGGGCCGAAGTCGCACCGTGGTTGAGTTCCAGTCAGGGCGAAAAATCGACGAGGCCGCCAACGACATCCGGGATGCCGTTGGGCGGGCCCGCGGCGCCCTGCCCGATGACATCGATGAACCGGTGATTCTCAAAAGTGACAGTGATGCCGATCCCGTCATGCGCATCGGCGTTTCCTCGAGTCGGCATTCGCCCGAGGAAATTACAGACTATGTTGAACGATTTATCGTCGACCGTCTTTCAACACTGGAGGGTGTAGCCAGTGTTGACGTTCGAGGTGAGCGGCGGTTTGCAATCCGCATCTGGCTGGATCGGCGCTCCCTCGCAGCAAGAAACCTGACGGTCTCTGATATCCAGGGCGCTATCAGCCGGAGTAACCTGGAACTGCCTGCTGGGGATATCACTTTACGTGAGCGGATACTTGAGATTCGTCTCGATGGAAGACTTTCGACGCCCGAGGATTTTCGAAATATCGTGCTCCGGGAAGTCGAGGGCTACCCGGTGCGCCTCGGTGACGTCGCACTGGTTGAGCGGGGTGTTGAAGATGAGAGCCTGATCGTTCGAGCCAACGGCCAGCCGGCGGTCGGCCTCTCAGTACTACGCCAGAGCCAGGCCAATACTATGGACATCTCAAGGCGTGTACGGGCCGAAATCAAACAAATCGAGAAGACTCTGCCTGCAGGAATGGAGATGATCGTTGGCTCGGACGACGCGCTCTTCATCTCAGCCTCAATCCGGGAGGTGCTGATCGCCCTCAGTATCTCATTAGTGCTCGTGATCAGCGTGATCGTGCTCTTTCTTCGCTCGTTCATCACGGCGATCGTTCCAATCGTGACAATACCGGTGGCGCTCGTCGGTTGTATCGCGGTGATTTATGCGTTCGGGTTTTCGATTAACGTCATTACCCTATTGGCGCTTTTGCTCGCGATTGGACTTGTTGTCGACGATGCAATTGTGGTGCTTGAAAATATCAAACGCCGGATCGAAAACGGTGAGCCAGTATTACGCGCGGCCAGCCAGGGCACCCGTCAGGTAGTCTTTGCCGTACTAGCGACTTCGGTAACTCTGATTGCCGCTTTTGTGCCGATTTCGCTTCTCGAAGGCCAGGTCGGCAGACTATTCAGTGAGTTTGGCCTGATCATGGCGGCGGCCGTCGTGATCTCCACCTTTGTTGCGCTGAGTCTTTGTCCAATGATTGCCTCGCGGATCCTGAGGCCATCAGGCTCAGCGCTTTCGAGCGCGGATGACACTGCCGATAGAGCCGCAGCGGCACGCCTCTCGCAGTCCGCAATGAGTCGCGGGTATCGAAAAGTCCTCATACGTGCGATTGATGCACCCCTGGTTGTAATCGCGCTGGCAACAGTTTTTACGCTAGGAGGAATTGCCCTTTACGAGGCATTGCCAAGAGACCTTGTCCCGAGAGAAGACCGTGGTGTCGCCTTCATCCCAATGTCCGCGCCACAAGGATCAACCTCTTCTTATACCGATTCACAGGCTCGGATCATTGAACGTCAGCTCTTACCCTTCCAGGAAGACGGCAGTGTCGAGACGGTTTACAGCATCGTCGGATGGGGTAGCCAACCCTACCGAGGTTTCGTGGTGATGCGCCTTGCCCACTGGGACGAACGTGATGCATCCCAGGGGGAACTGGTCCGCAAAATGCGGCCGATCACCCGAGAACTTCTCGGGGCACGGGCCGGAATCGCAAGTCCTGCAGGCCTTGGGCTAAGAGGCAGTTCCTCGCCGCTGCGGATCGTGATCGGCGGTCCTGATTTTGAAGAGGTTAAACAGACGGCAGCAAAACTACTTCAGCACGCCGAATCCAACGACAACCTCATTAACCCCAGAATAGATTATGAGGAGAACCAGCCGCAGATCGACCTTAAACTCGACCGGCGCCGCGCGGATGACCTTGGCGTCAGTGTCGAAGAGATTGCGTTCACGCTTCAATCGATGTTCGCCTCGAAGCAGGTAAGCACTTACATAGACCGAGGACGCGAATACCCTGTAATCATCCAGGCGCAAAAAAAGGACCGGCGCGACATCAACAGTCTGGCGAATGTGTTCGTTCGTTCAGTTGATCCCGATTCCGGTACACGCAAGCTAATTCCCTTAAGCGTATTTGTCTCTGCAACGGAGAACGCCGCGGCAGCGACACTGCGTCGCTTTGACCGATTACCGTCCATCACTGTCTCAGCAGGCCTCGCTCCTGACTACACGCTCGGTGAGGCCGTCCAATTTATGGAACAGGGCGCAGAAGAACTATTGCCCAGCAGTATCAGGATGAGTTACTCAGGGCAATCCAAGGTGTTCAAGAGCGCCTCGAGCGGCGTGCTGCTGAGTTTCTCGTTTGCACTGCTGATTGTTTTTCTGGTGCTCGCCGCACAGTTTGAGAGTTTTATCAGCCCGCTCGTGATTATCCTGTCGGTTCCGCTGGCGGTGGCCGGAGCAATCTATTCGCTCACGATAATGGGGCTTTCCCTTAACGTCTACAGCCAGATTGGGATTATCCTTTTGATCGGGCTAATGGCAAAAAACGGCATCCTGATCGTCGAATTTGCTAACCAGTTGCGCTCAAACGGCAAGTCGGTCCGTGATGCCGTGATTGAGGCATCCGTGTTACGACTTCGGCCCATTGTGATGACCGTGATTTCAACCATCCTAGGTGCAACACCGCTGATCCTCGCCAGTGGCGCCGGCGCGGAGAGCCGAATTGCCATTGGCTGGGTGATCGTCGGCGGCCTTGGGCTTGCTTTAATTCTGACCCTTTTCCTCACGCCCCTGCTCTATGACCTGATGGCAAGGTTTTCAAAGCCCGCTCGGGGTGAAGTAAACCCCGTCAAATAGCGTCTTTCAGGCACCGATGCTGATTAATCGTTCTTCTTTAATTTGCAGAATATACAGATTGACCGAAAATAGCCTCGTTATAAGGCCACAAAACCTCTAAGGCAGTTGTAATCTGGCTCTCCCAAGGGTCTAATCTGATCAGGCTGTGCCGTAAAGCAGCCAGAATATTGTGTTACCTACCAGAAGGAGTTAATCATGAAATCTCTGACTACCAGACTAGTCGTCGGTGTTGCCGCAGGCTTTTTCGTATCGACACTGGCCTCAGCCGAAACCATCCGCTGGGCACGCGCCGGCGACTCCCTGACCATGGATCCCCATGCACAGAACGAGGGGCCGACCCATGCTCTGGCGCACCAGATTTATGACTCGCTATTGCAGCGCGATATGTCAGGCGCCATTATTCCATCCTTAGCAACGGAGTGGGCTGCGCTGCCTGACAATCCCAATGTCTGGCGCTTTCAATTGCGTCAGGGCGTGACTTACCACGACGGTGCTGCCTTTGATTCCAAGGACGTGGTCTTCTCTATCAACCGGGCGATGGCTGATGGCTCCGACATGAAAGAGCTGTTGTCTTCGGTCAAAGAAGTACGCGCTGTTGATTCCCACACAGTGGATATTGAAACCCACGGGGCCAACCCTCTACTGGTCAACAATCTGACCAACATGTTCATGATGGACAAAGGTTGGGCTGAAGCGAACGACGTCATGACCCCGCACGATGTTGCCAAGGGTGAGACCAACTTCGCGACTATGCACACTAATGGCACCGGCGCATTCAAACTGGTGAGTCGCTCTATCGACGAAAAGACTGTCCTGACGGCCAACCCCGATTACTGGGGCAAAGGTCTCTACCCCAGCCAAGTCACGGAAATTGTCTACACCCCGATCCAATCCTCTGCGACCCGCGTTGCAGCATTGCTGTCGGGTGAAGTTGATATTATCCAAGACGTTCCAGTGCAGGATCTGGGCCGTGTGGGCTCAACTGCTGGCCTGAAGGTCGGTACAGCCGCGCAGAATCGGGTGATTTTCTTCGGTGTCGATAATGCCGATGGCCCGACCGCTGATCTGCGCGTGCGTCAGGCCATGAACATTGCCATCAACCGTGAGGCTATCAAGAAGGTCGTGATGCGCGAGCAGTCTGACCCGACTGGCGTCATCATGCCTCCGTTTGTAAACGGCTGGACCACAGCGCTGAACGAATACCCGGCCCACGACCTCGATGCGGCCAAGGCTCTGATGGCCGACGCCGGCTACGCTGACGGCTTCGACATTACCCTGAACTGTCCGAACGACCGCTACATTAACGATGAAGCGATCTGCCAGGCTGCTGTGGGTATGATGGGACAGATCGGAATCAACGTTACCCTAGACGCCAAACCGAAAGCGCAGCACTTCCCGTTCATCAAGGGTGGTGACTCCGACTTCTACATGCTGGGCTGGGGTGTTCCTACTTTTGACTCGCACTATATCTTTAACTTCCTGGCTCACACCCGAACCGGCGACCGTGGCTCCTGGAACCCGACCGGGTACTCTGATCCAGCCGTTGACAATATGATCGTCAGCCTCGAGTCCGAGACCGATCTGGCAACACGCGATGCCACGATCGGGAAGATCTGGGACGCGATTCAAACACAGCAGTTGTATCTGCCAATCCATAATCAGGTTCTGAACTGGGGAATGAAGGACAGCATTAATTTTGCTGTTCAACCTGAAGACCAGCCGCACTTCCAGTTCCTGACCTTCAACTGATGCATCGTGGTGTGTCTGACTGACCTTTCCCTAGGTCAGTCAGCCTGCCACGGTGTCCAACGAAAGATTGAACTCGGGCAATTTGTGTCCGAGTTCAATTTACTTTTGGCGCTATGCTCCTGATTATTCTGCGGCGCCTCGGCCAGTCCGTTTTCGTACTGTTCCTGGTAGCCTTCGTTTCATTTATGATGTTCCGCTACGTCGGGAACCCAGTAGACAACCTACTGGGTCAAGAAGCAACGGTGGAGCAGCGGGACGCGCTCATTGAAGCGTTGGGTCTCAATGACCCGCTCCATGTGCAATATCTCGGTTTTGTCACGCGGGCGCTGCAATTCGACTTCGGCAATTCCTACCGCGGCGCCATGCCGGTTGCCGATATGATCCTCGAACGCCTGCCAGCGACCCTCGAACTCGCAATGGTCTCGGCACTGTTCGCAATGTTTTTCGGCGTCATCGCCGGGGGGTATACAGCAATCTTCCGCAACCGATTTCTAGCCAACGTGATCATGTCGAGTTCGCTGATCGGGGTATCGCTGCCGACCTTCCTGATCGGGGTGCTATTGATCTGGCTCTTTGCAGTTGAGCTCGGCTGGCTACCCAGCTTCGGCCGCGGCGAAACGGTGCAGATTGGCTTTTGGAGCACAAGCCTGCTGACCGTCTCCGGGCTCAAATCACTGGTGCTCCCAGCAATTACCCTCGGGCTCTACCAGATGACCTTGATCATGCGTCTCGTCCGAGCCGAGATGCTTGAGATCCTGCGCCAGGATTTCATCCGCTTCGCCCGTGCTCGAGGCCTGCCCGAACGCGTGGTGTATTTCAGTCACGCACTTAAGAACACCCTGATTCCGGTCATTACCGTTGCAGGCCTGCAACTTGGCTCCATTGTCGCTTTTGCAATCATTACAGAAACGGTATTCCAGTGGCCCGGAGTTGGGCTGATGTTTATCAACGCGGTCTTTTTTGTTGATATCCCCGTTATGTCGGCCTATCTGCTGTTAGTAGGAACATTGTTTGTTGTGATCAACCTCATTGTGGATCTTCTCTATCTCGCGATTGACCCGCGGATCCGCGACGGGCAACTCAGACGCCAAAGCACATGAGCACCGAAAAGACACTGATAAGCCGCTTTCGCGAAAGCGATTTTCTCTATGACTTCAAACGTTCGCCCGTGACGGTCGTTTCTTTCGTAATTGTGATGATTCTGATCATGCTTGCTGTCTTTGCCGATCTGGTGGCACCGACCAATCCCTTTGACGCGGCATCGCTCAATCTTATGAATGGGTTTACTCCACCGATGGAGCCTAATGCCTTCACTGGGGAGACCTTTGTATTGGGTACTGACGACCAGGGTCGTGATCTGTTCTCGGCGATCATTTTTGGTCTACGGGTGTCACTTTTTGTTGGGCTGACCGCAGTGATTCTGGCCATGGTACTGGGCGTCAGCCTTGGGCTTATAGCCGGCTATCGCGGAGGATGGGTCGATTCTTTGATCATGCGCGCCGCCGATATTCAGGTGACTTTCCCGTCGATCCTGATCGCGATGCTGATCTTCGGGATTGCCCGGGGCCTACTGCCGCCTCATCTGCGTGACGAAGTTGCGATCACGGTCCTGATCATAGCTATTGGCCTGTCTGAGTGGGTTCCCTTTGCGCGTACCGTTCGTGGCACCACGATGGTGGAAAAAGAAAAGGAATATGTACAAGCCGCTCGCCTCATCGGACTTGGCAGTGGTCAGATCATGGTACGCCACATTCTTCCCAATGTGCTTTCGCCCGTGCTTGTGATTGCGACGATTACCTTGGCGCTTGCGATCATCGCTGAAGCCACGCTGTCGTTTCTCGGAGTGGGTGCACCACCGACTGAACCCAGCCTCGGCACCCTGATCCGAATCGGACAGGATTTTCTTTTCTCTGGTGAATGGTGGATTCTTCTTTTTCCCGCCTTTACGTTACTGGCACTTGCCCTATCCGTAAACCTGCTGGGCGATTGGCTACGCGATACATTGAATCCGAGACTCAAGTGACTGACCCTATCCTCTCCGTGCGTAACCTGAGAGTGGTGTTTCCACACCGCCACGGAGCGCTGGTCCCAATCGACGATATTTCCTTTGATGTAAAAAAAGGAGAGATCATCGGCTTTGTTGGAGAGTCCGGCGCCGGGAAATCAATGACTGGGGCCGCGATCATTGGCCTGATCGATCCCCCAGGCTATATCGACCAGGGCGAGATTTGGTTGGACAATGAGCGCATCGACCAGCTTGACGTCAGTGCGGCCAACCGCATCCGCGGACGACGTATCAGTATGGTCTTCCAAGATCCGCTGACAAGCCTTAATCCCCTGCGCACGATTGGCGATCAGCTCGTCGAAACCATTTTGACCCATCTGCCTGTGAACGGCGATGAAGCCAAGCGCAAGGCTATGGCGGGTCTTGAGGAAGTCGATATCGATCCGAGCCGTTTCAATGCCTATCCACATGAGTTTTCAGGCGGCATGCGCCAGCGTGTCGTTATCGCGCTCGCCCTGTCGGCTGAACCAGAGCTGATCATTGCGGATGAGCCCACCACGGCGCTCGATGTCTCTGTCCAGGCGCAGGTACTAGACCTGCTGAAAAAACTCTGTCGTGAGCACGGTGCTTCGGTAATTCTGATTACCCATGACATGGGTGTTATTGCGGAGACCACAGACCGGGTGGCGGTTCTATACGCCGGAAGGCTCGCTGAGATAGGCGACACCCACCAACTACTAAGGCACCCACAGCATCCGTATACACGTGGGTTGATCGCATCGACGCCAGCCGTTGAATATGGGGATATCTCAACAGAACTCTTTCAGATCAGCGGCACCATGCCACGCCTAGACGCCCTTCCGAGCGGCTGTGCGTTTCACCCTCGCTGCGAGCAGGCTCTTAATTATTGCGCCAGCCGCCGCCCGGAACTGCAACCGGATGGTGTTGCCTGCTGGCTTTACGCTGATGACTGATTTTATTCACGTCGAACAGTTGTGCCGACGCTTTGATCTGTCAGAGCCATGGCTCGCGCGGATGATTTCCGGTCGACCGAAACGCTTTCTGGATGCTGTCGACGATGTCTCGTTCACCATCGAGCGGGGGAAGACCTATGCACTTGTCGGTGAAAGTGGCTCCGGCAAATCCACTATCGCTCGGATCGCAGTCGGCCTGCTCGGGCCCAGCAGCGGGCGAATCCTGATCGACGGCCATGACCTGCACGACCGGAGTCTTTCCGAGGCGGAGCATCGGCGCATCCGACAACGCCTGCAGATGGTTTTTCAATCGCCTTATGCGTCACTGAACCCCCGATGGCGGGTGGGTAACATTTTGGCCGAGCCGCTGCGCACTTTTGCGCTCGTAGACAGTCGGCAGGCCGAGCAGTGTCGAGTACAGGAACTGCTCGAACAAGTGGGGCTATCAGCTTCGGACGCGCGCCGTTTTCCACATGAATTCTCGGGAGGCCAGCGCCAGCGCATCTCCATCGCGCGTGCGCTTGCGTCCCGCCCGGATTTTATTGTCTGCGACGAACCGACCTCGGCGCTGGATGTATCTGTTCAGGCTCAAGTCTTGAACCTGCTGAAGGAGTTACAACGTGACCTCGGGCTGACCTTTCTCTTCATTACCCATGATCTTGCCGTAGTCCGCGTGATGGCGCACCGAATCGGAGTCCTCAAAGCGGGGCAATTGATTGAAGAACAGGCGACGACCGAGTTGATTGCGTCACCGCAATCTGAATATACGCGTATGCTGATCCGGTCGGCCCCAAGAATTGGCAACCAGAATGGCGGCGCCCACTAAGTTCCAGTCAAAGCAGTGTATAGCGCGAGGCAATGAATCAGCCAATTTTTCAATACAACCTGGATGCCGAACTGCCAGACCCAATGAAAACCAACAACACAGAGATAGCGGGACTTTTCCCGGGCGCCTGAACGTTATGGCGTAAACAGTTGTTCTCCGGGTAGAGGCTGTGGCTAAGTTGTTAATTTAGGTTGGAAGAAGATCGTCCGGAACATCACGCTCGAGCGCCTTTTTAACGTTGTCAAAACTCATCAACGCGATTAACCGCGAAACTTCCCCTTTTATGGAGGTCACACGGTGCAGACTGTGGCGACCTCGAAAAAGCACCATATCGCCGGGCAGAAAATTGACCGGCGTCCGATGCTGGTCCCGCCCGCTTAATATCGAGGTAACATCCGCGAAACACTCATCGTCAACGGTCCGCACCCCGGGGATATATTCAAATGTCCCACCCGCTTCTGCAGGGCGTAACAATATCGACGCAACGAGTTCGCAGGCATCAAAGTGCCAACCTAGTTCGTCACCCTCAGCCATGACGGTGTAGTTCAATGAGCCTCGGGCATCACTGTATCGGTGTAACGGCTCATTCGGCAGCAAAGCCCGCAAGAAGGTCAGCAGGTCATCGGCTTCGAAAAGCCGCCGCAAGGGTGAACTCTCGGGCAACAACGTGCGGGAAACATAACGCACAGCGAAATGCACAGCGCAATTGAAGGGGTGTCCGGCAGGATAGGCGTTATCGGGCTTCCCGTAATAAGGCGTGTACCAGTTATTGCTCGGATGCGCTTTGCTTTCGAGCGACCGGGCTTCCTGCAGAAAACCTGCTAAACCCTCAGAGCTCAAAAACCCAGGGAAATGACATGCGCCTGTTGAGGCTAACTGGGCTTTTGCCTGCACAATAACCTGCTCTGCCGTGGGGTGATCCAATTCATGTATCGGATAGGTTCCCACATTGACGATTGACTGCAGATTCTCCATTAACAAATATCTCTAAATAAAGCAGAATCCGGCCCGAATCCATTCGGCACATGAGTAACACCCGGAATCATTAGGTTTAATCTTCCCTGCCGAACTACTCCTTGTTATCCTAACTTCAACAACCGGCATATTTCTACACCATGAACAACAAACGCGTCATTGTTTATCCCGATGCCGACCCGGAAGAAAATAAAGTTCTTGCACAGACTGGAAGCAATCACCTCGCCAGCTATGGCACACTGATTATTCATCACGGCCCACCTGAAAGCCATGAGGAATATGTCTCCAGAATTAAAGACGCCAACGCACTGATCGTCGGCTGGTCTCTCCCGGCCGAAGTCATGGCAAAGGCGCCGCACCTTGAACTGGTGACTTTCACCGGAACCGGCGTCAGTGATTACATCGATCTCGCCAAAGCAGCTGCTCAGGGAATCACCGTCTGTAACTGTCCAGGCTATGCGGATACCACGGTAGCAGAACACACCTTTACCCTGCTCCTTGGATCAGCACGCAATCTCACCCTACTTGATTGTAGAACCAGAGCGGGAGTGTGGGATCAGGATACGCCAGGCACTGACTTGCGTGGAAAACAGCTCGGCCTTATCGGCTTTGGAGGAATTGCAAAGAAAGTGCTGGCAATGGCACAAGGGTTCGGAATGCAGGTAAAAATCTGGACACGCTCACCGGAAAAGCACTTAGACCAATACAGCTCGGATCTTTTCACCGATATCGAAACCCTGCTGCAGACATCTGACTTTATCTCCTTGCATCTACCGCTTAATGAGAACACCCACGAGATTTTAGGATCCGATGAAATCCACAATATGAAAGTGGGCGCTACGCTCATCAATACTGCGCGGGGAGGCTTGGTCAACGAACCGGCTCTGATTAGCGCACTGCGCAGCGGCCACCTCAGAGGGGCTGGCCTTGATGTTTTCGCTGAAGAGCCGCTTGCTGATGGTCATCCATTGTTGAACCTCGATAATGTCATCCTCAGCCCCCATGTGGCATACAACACACCAGATGCGGTCAAGGCAATATTCGAGATTACGGTC
>MDTB01215330.1_pt1 | contig 11933 bp, 10 predicted proteins | sample 811161 | NCBI WGS metagenome assembly MDTB01 (sample SAMN05326650, study PRJNA326480) | marine metagenome | isolation source: seawater | place: Mediterranean Sea | collected 2009 | reverse complement strand
CACGATAGAAGTGTAGATGATTTGCGGCTTTGAGCGCGATCAGATCAGAAGGATCGTTAACAAGAATCTGGTCAAGTATCGCTGTGACGGTTCGGGTATCGTCATGGCGCCAGGCCGCTAAGGCCTCAATGTGTTGCTGTTCACGCGCTGTTCCCCCGGCCGCTCGGGCAGCAGAGAGGCTTTGGTCGATAGCGCCCAAAAATCGTGGATCGCTCGCCGACTTGAGTTGATAGCCGCGAAAGACGTGGCCCATCACAAAGTTTGGATCCTGAGCTTGAATTTGCTCCAGGGTGGACATGGTGGTGGTGCTATAGGTGAGATACTGATCGATCACAGCATCGAACTGGGTCAAGGTAGAGGGATCATCAGCGGAATAGGGAATTGTCTGATCAATGACTGCCATGAACCTGTCCAAAATGTTGTTTAGTGGTCTTCAAAAATTTGATTTCGGCATTGGTCTGGTTTCTCCCCAATATTGAGTTGCGGTGCGGAAACCGACCAAAGCGATCAATGATTAAAGCGTGGTCTTCAAATGACTTCAAGAAGCGCTTCAAGACCCCCTGCCAAGCGTTGTCAGATTTTTTCGTGATTTGCTCGAGTTGCTCAATGCCCATACGCTGTAGCTGAGGGTTCTCAGCATGATGAAAGGGGTGTAGCGCGAAAACTTTTTCTATGGGCGAGCACGATAAATCAAGGCGCGGCCAGTGCAGACGCTGTGCAAAATCCTGAGCCATAGGATCGAATGCATAGGCCTTTGCCGTCCCGCGATAGAGATGCCGCGAAAATTGATCGAGTAAAAGAATACGTGCCAAGAGATCTCGCGCGTCCCCTTGGACATCTTTTGTATGAGGGCGTTGAGCCTCGATGTGATCATTAGAAAAACGTTGGATAATCTCCTTGTCGAGACGGGGTCCGGATCGATACCAGTACTTTTTGGCAGCCCGGACTTCAGCCGGTGATTCAGCGGCAGCGCCAAACCAAAACTCAAGGATCGCTGCTGTGTTCACCGAGTCCATAGCCCACTTCCCCTTCCTCGATTCCCAAATAAGGCCTTAGGTAATGGACGCAAAGATACAGCGGCAGGGTATCGAGTAGCGCCACTGTCAACTTAAAAAGGTAGTTGCTGGTCATGAGCGAAAACAGTGTTGCTGCACTCATGGCCCCTGCTAAAAACTGAGCGCCAAAAGTGACCGCAACGACCATGAACGAATCTACGCCCTGACTGATAATGGTGCTGCCGTTATTACGCAGCCAGAGGTGCTTACCTTGGGTTAGGTTTTTCCAGAAGTGGAACATGAAGACATCACAATATTGGGCGGCGAAATAAGCGAGCATTGAGGCAAGGACTGCACCTGAGGTCGTCGCGTAGAGCAAGGAAAAAAGCTCGACTTCGCCTTGCACCGTGTCGCCGTTGGGAAGCCCGACGGGATCCGCCAGGTTCAGGGTTTGCCAGGGCGCTTGGGTTGCGGCTGCCGGAAGCGCATCTCCAAGCCACATAAAGCCCAGGATAAAGAGATTAAGGCACAGTCCAAAAGTGACTAAAAAATTAGCCCGGCGCCGACCATACAGCTCGCTGATCAAATCGGTGCATAAAAAAGTGATCGGATAAGGCAGCACCCCAACCGCTAGGGTCCAGGGGCCGAGCTCAACGAATCGTGTGATGCCCAATAGATTGAGCATGGTCATAGCGCACAGGAAGATCCCTGCTAGGATCAAAAAGACCCGCTCGCGCCGAATCAAAATCGTTTCGTTGGAGGGTTGCATCAAAGTCTCCTGAATGCATGGGGTCGCTATGACTCGATTTGCCCCAAGTTGCCGTGAAGCACAGCCCCATTGATTACCGGGTTTTCTGCTGCAAAAAATAAAAGGTCAGCGATCTCTCCAGGTAAAACCAAACGGCCAAAAGTACTCCCCGACGCAATGTCTTGGAGTACTGCCTCACTGTCGCCAACGTGGGCGCGCAGCATCTCAGTGTCGGTAAATCCTGGGCAAACGCAGGCGGTATGAATCTGTGTCCCCGCCAAGTCCTGACAAGTTGCGCGCATCATTCCCAGCACGGCATGTTTGCTGGTGACATAAGTAAAAGAATTAGCCACGGCTTTTTCAGAGAGCGTTGAGCCGACATAGATGATTGCGCTGCCTTGTTTCATGAAGGGCAGCAAATGGTGATTGAGCCTTTGGGGCGCTGTGACATTGAGATTCAGAATGTCACCAAGCATAGCGCCAGAGACTTCTTTGAGCCCTCCAGACTCGAGCTTTGCCGCATTATGAATGAGTACGACGGAGTCAAGGGGGTCGATTTTTGGAATCACTGCGGTATCAAGAATTTCTCTGACGTCACTGCCCGAGAGATCGATAGGGACATCATAAACGCCGTCGATGCCTGCGCTGGATCGCGAAAGGTTAAAGACTTGGTAGCCTGCTGCCGCGAAGGTCAGGGCTGCCGCTTTGCCAATGCCCTTGCTGGCGCCGGAGATGATCGCGCTCTTCATGTTGCCCGCCACTCAGCGCAGCCATCTTGCCCGGGGCTTGATGACACCTTCACGGTGATGGCCTGGATGTCGTGATCAGTGACGGCCTTGATGGATAAAATTTTGTTTAAAAAGTAATGCGAGAATTCTTCAACGGTGGTGTTTGCGATGGGCAGAATCAAAACGTCCCGAGGCAAAAATGGAATGCGCTCTCCATTAAAAACGGCAATGGTGTAGTCGTCTTCCTCCAAAATATTGAGATGTGGAGACAGTGCAGGCAACAGCATTTTCTCATCAATCTCGTCGCACAATGCACGTATTTGCTTTTTGATAACGGCGTAATCGAACATAAGGCCAGAATCGTCTACCGGCGCTGTGACCGCACAAGCCACTTGAAAATTGTGCCCGTGTAAGTCTTCGCGCTCGGTGGCGCTGAAGATCGTAAAGTGCGCCGCCGAAAAGTTCATGGCCTGTTTAGCGACCTCTATCCGGGCCAGTCGTATCGCTTGTGTCATACGTAAACCTCAATCGTGTCAGAGAGTGTATCGCAGTCAAAGTGAGGGTGCGACCACCCTAGGCAAGACCAATCGTATTTGAGAGACTGGAGGTCAACCACTGGGAAGAAAAGCCAATGCCTCGTCTGACTCAATTAGATCGATCGATTTCAGGGAAAGTTGCCATTATTACGGGAGCCGGAAGCGGTATGGGCCGGGCGACGGCGCAGCTTTTTGCTGATGAAGGCGCCAGTGTGGCCTTAATCGATGTCAACGAGGCGGGACTCGAGGCAGTCGCCCAAGAGATACGAGAAGCGGGATATCCAGTGCAATCCTGGGTTCTAGACCTGACGGATCGCGACGGCATCGTCAGAGTGGTTCAAGAAATTGCCTCGCATTTCGGGGGTATCGATATCGTGATTAACAACGCCGGTATTTCGATACCGGCGCCGATGGACAGCGACCACTACATCGATGCGTGGGACAAGGTCGTCAGTGTGTTGTTAACTGCTCAGACCTTGATGGTGCGAGCGGCCCTGCCTTATCTCAGAGCGTCAGAAGGTGGGCGGATCGTCAATATTGCCTCCACAGAAGGTTTGGGAGCGACCAAGTATGGCGGTCCGTATACCGCGGCGAAAACGGGTGTGATTGGGTTGACCCGCTCAATGGCCGTTGAGTTCGGCCGAGAAGGGATCACTGTCAATTGTGTTTGTCCGGGGCCCATCAATACGGGGATGACGGCTGCAATTGATGCCGAAGCAAAGGTCATCTTTGCCAAAAGACGTACTGCGATCGGTCGTTACGGTGACCCAGAAGAAGTGGCCCACGCCACCCTTGGCCTCGTGTTACCTGCGATGCAGTATGTGACCGGGGTGGTTCTGCCAGCTGACGGTGGTTTGACGATCAAAAATGCTTAATCAGGAGTTGATTGCGACTGCCAGCGCTCGCGGTCATGCGCCGCGGTGAAGCGCCTGCTGCGGCAAGTCAGTTTGGTTCCTTGAAATGGATTAGCAGGGCTGACATTCAATGAAGGCAATCATTTCAGGCAATCAGTTCAGGCGGACTGAGGTGACTTTTTGATTGGAACGCGGTTGTCAGATCTATCAATGCTTCATCTATTTAGGCTCTGTTCAATTAACGCGCTGTTCAATTAACGCTCTGTTCAATGAACACTCAGTCCATCAATGCTCAGCCTATCAACACTTCGGGCACGGTGATTGACTTCATTCTCAGGTATTCACCGAAAGATTTCGCCTGGCCATCGATACGATTATTTGAGGAAACCCCATCTTTTAAAATGCCTCGTATGTAGAAGTTGAGGGATCGCATATTGGGTAGCTCGTAGCGTTCAATGTCGTATTGAGCCACGTCCGGGCACAGGCGCTTGAATTCATCAACGGTCAGATAGTCGTGAAGAAAGGCGTAACTGACATCATCCTTCGCCCAGACTCCGCAGTTGGCGCAGCCGCCTTTATCGCCGGATCTCGTTCCGAACAGGCGGCCGAATGGGACATCGATCGTGGGCCCGCTGGGTAGCGGAGCCAGGCTGATTGGGGTTTCTTGGTAGTACTTGGGTTCAAAATTCAATCGTTGGGTGGGCAGTACCTCGATGGTTTTTCCATCGATATGAAGTCGCTCCGTCACTTTTTGACTGTCGATCAGGGCGGGCCAGTAGACGATGGTAGGCGTTCCGCCGCCCATGCTGTTACCTCGACCGGTATTGCCCGGCACGGTTGCTAATGCCAGCTCAGTGATTTTAGCTTGAAAGAGTCGTCCTACCTTCTTCGGGTCAGAAGAAATACAGGTGACCCGCAGCGCGGCGTGACCCTCCTCGTTGGTGGTGGGATTATCTTTGTCCGAACGAATGAGCTGTACTTCGACTTCGTCGAACTGTTCCTTACCACCGAGATTGTGAAAAATTTGCTCGAGGTAAAGCGTTGCTTTTTTTTCAATATCGAGACCCGTGAGTAATATTTCTACGCCATTTCTGAACAGACCTTTGGTATTGATGCAGACCTTATGGGTCGGTGGGGGGCTGCTGCCGCGACACCCAGAGACTCTGACCTGATGCTCTCCCACATCCTCTATTTTTAGCGTATCAAAATGCGCGATCACGTCAGGGTTGTAGTAGGCGGGGGTTGAAATTTCATACAACAACTGGGCGGTGATCGTTCCGGATGAGACCAGTCCGCCGGTGCCTGGATGTTTGCTGATGGTGAAACTTCCATCGGCTTCTATCTCAGCAATGGGATAGCCAACGTTGATATAGGTGGGTACTTCCTCAATAAATGAGTAGTTGCCCCCACAGCATTGAGCGCCGCATTCGATGATATGACCGGCCGTTAAGGCTCCGGCGAGCGCATCATAATCGTTACGTGCCCAATTAAATTTCCAAGCGGCAGGACCGATGACCACAGCTGCATCAGTCACCCTGGGACAAATCACAATATCGGCTCCAAGATCTAATGCTTCTTTGATGGACCAGGCGCCAAAATAAGTATTGGCCGTGACCACCTCGTTCTCACATTCGCTGAGGGGCCTGTTTTGATCAATGTTGACGAAGGTTTCTCCGTCAGCTTGTAGCGCACTCAGTTCAGGCATCAGGTCATCGCCGTCGATATAAGCAACTTTTGCGGTAACGCCTTTTTCTTGGAGTATTCTTTCGACTTCAACGGCCATGCCGGCGGAGTTGAGGCCGCCAGCATTGGTGACGATTTTGATGCCCTTGGCCATGCACAGTTCGACAACATCCTCGAGTTGTTTAAGAAAGGTGCCAACGTAACCCATATGGGCGCCGCGTTGTTCGCGCTGATCATAGAGAATTTTCATGGTCAATTCAGCGAGATAGTCGCCGGTCAAGACGTCGATGGGGCCACCTTCGACCATTTCTTTAGCGGCCGCCAGGCGATCGCCATAAAATCCGCTGCAATTTCCGATTCGAATAGTTTCTTTCATAGAGTTCTCCTTAGGCGGCAATGATTCACCAACGTCTAGAATTTAAGCCTGATCCACCCAGTTAGGTTTGCGCTTTTCCCGGAAGGAGGCCATGCCCTCAGCCCCTTCCTTGGATTGAAACATCGCAACGCTCCACTTCGCGGTTTCTTCAAAGGCGTCCTCCCGGGGGCGACCCGACATGGTTCGAACCAGGCGTTTGCACTCTTTGACGGCGATTGGGCCGCCGAGGTTAATCATGGCAACTTCTTCATTAACCGAAGCAATCAGTTGGTCGGCTGGGACCGCTCGATGGGCAAGGCCAAACTCAGTGGCTTGAACGCCGTTAAAGCGCTCACCGGTGATGAACAGTTTCATAGCATGGTGAGTTCCCAGTTTCGGTAGGCAAACCACACTGATGACCGCAGGAATCACGCCGATCCTAACCTCAGAAAAGCTACAGATCACGTCATTGACGATGACGACGATGTCCGCTGCGCCTACTAGGCCGAGTCCCCCCGCAAAAGCGGCGCCGTTTACCGCAGCAATGACCGGTTTTGGACTGTCTTGGATCGCCGCGAGCACTTTTGCATAGGGCACGGATTCTTCGCCAGAAATTGAGGCGCCCGGAGGACTCTTTAGATCAGCGCCCGCACAAAACGCGGGCCCCTTGCCGGTGATGACAATAGAGCGGACACGATCATCAGCATTGGCAGCGCTTAAATGGGCATAAAGTTGATTTACCAGAGCCGCGGAAAGCGCATTGCGATTTTCGGGACGGTTCAGGGTAATCCAAGCCGCGCCATTTTCAATGGTGTAGAGAGTCGCTTGGGTTTCATCCATGGGTGGTTCCTTCTTCTTCTTGGGCCATTTCGATCAGCAGTTCTCCGTTGGCAACTTGATCGCCCTCGTCAACTTTGATGGCAGCAATTACGCCATCTCGGGGCGCCACGATTTGATGTTCCATTTTCATTGCTTCGAGAATCATCAGCGTTTCACCCTGGGTGACATTAGCACCAATGCTGGTTTTGAGCGCGAGTACTTTGCCAGGCATTGGAGCGGTCAGGCCTCCACCCAGATCGCTGGCATCTTTTCTTGGGAACCTAGGTAGACAGTGCAAGGTGACATCCCCCTCAGGGCCATGAACCAGCAGTTCGTCATCCTGATGGTCAACGTTAAATTTGACCCGGCGAGCCCCAATGCGGCAGTCAACCAGCCCCTGTCCTGCTTCAAAAATTTCGACATTGAAGGTCTGACCCGAAATATCGAAACTGAGAGTCTGATCCCGCAGGGTGCGATATTCAAGATTTAAGACCTCCTCTCCAAACGACACGGCGAAGCGCTGGGGTGGCAAATGTGAGTTGCGCCAGCCCCTGGGAATACCCTTGAGCACCTTCGCGGCTTGCCCCCGATTCGCCCTGAGCTCGACCGCCGAGGCGATGGCGGCTTGTCTGAGATAATCTTCCGAGGGTGTCTGGCTGCGATCAGGATTAACCCGTTCAATAAAGTCAGTGGTGGTGTCGCCGCTGATAAAGGCATCTGTGCGCAGAGTGGCGACCAGAAAATCGCGGTTGGTGGTGAGGCCTTGGATTCGGGTTGTCTCTAAAACTCGCGCTAAGCGCGTAATGGCCTCGTTTCGAGTCTTGGCGTGGACAATGACCTTAGCAATCATCGGATCAAACTGGGTACCAATAATGCTGCCAGCCTCGATACCTGAGTCAAAGCGCGCCTTCGCGACGGTTGACGGTTGCCACGCCTTGACTGTTCCAGGTGAGGGCAGAAAGTTTTTAGAAGGGTTCTCCGCATAGAGTCGCGCCTCAATGGCATGACCCTCGATCTTTAAATCCTCTTGTGCAAAGGTTAATGCCTGTCCCTCAGCCACTCGAATTTGCTCCCGGACAAGATCAAGGCCCGTAATCTCCTCGGTAATCGGATGCTCAACTTGTAGGCGGGTATTGACCTCTAGGAAGAAAAACTCCTCGCCGGCCAGCAAGAACTCAACTGTGCCTGCCGAGTAATAGCCAATGGCTTTAGCCGCAGCAACCGCAGCCTCACCCATGGCTGCACGAATGCTGGGTGTTACCGCAGGGGATGGTGCCTCTTCGATGATTTTTTGGTGACGACGCTGGATCGAACACTCTCGCTCAAAGCAGTGCACAACGTTGCCATGCTGATCTCCAAGGACTTGAATCTCGACATGGCGGGATTGGTTGAGCCAGCGTTCGAGAAAGACCGTGTCGTCTCCAAAGGCAGAACCTGCTTCTCGCTTAGCAGAAGCAACCGCGGCTTCGAGCGCTTCCGGGGTTTCGACAACACGCATTCCGCGCCCGCCGCCGCCCGCAGATGCTTTTACCAAAACGGGATAGCCAATTTTAGCGCCGGCTGCTTCCAAGTCTTCATTTCCCGTGAGAGCGATGGCGTTCAAGGTGGGAACACCCGCCTTTTGCATCAAACTCTTAGCAGAAAGCTTATCCCCCATTTGATCGATTGCGTGGGTTGAGGGCCCGATAAAGGTAATGCCTTCTTTTGCGATGGCTTCAGCGAACGCCGTATTTTCTGATAAGAAGCCATAGCCGGGATGCAGTGCGTCCGCCCCGCTGATTTTGCAAGCTTCAAGAACTTTCTCGGTATCGAGGTAGGTTTCTCCGGGGGTCGTGCCCGTCAGGGCCACTGCCGAGTCGGCCTCGAGCACAAAAGGCGCGTTGGCATCGCTGTCAGAATAGATGGCGACGGTGGCGATGCCCATATCTTTAGCTGTTCGGATGATTCTCCGTGCAATCTCGCCTCGGTTTGCGATTAGAATTTTACGAATGGGGCTTACATTCTCCATGTGCCGAACCCCTTAGTGCCTTCAATCGTGTTGTTGTGACAAGCCGATAGGGTCATTCCAATGATGTCTCTTGTGTCTCTCGGATCGATCATCCCGTCATCAGAAACCCGTGACGTTGCGTAGAGCCCTTTGGAGCGTTCCTCTGCCCAATACTCGGCAACTTCTGCCCGAGCTGTGTCTGCGGCCTCGTCAAATTCGAGTCCCCGGCGCTCGGCGGAGGCTCTTCCGATAATACTCATCACCCCCGCCATTTGTTTGGGGCCCATAACAGCGATCTTGGCTGTTGGCCAAATAAACGTGAAACGGGTTCCAAATGCGCGACCACTCATCCCATAGTTGCCAGCCCCATAAGACGCGCCAACAATAACGCTGATGTGGGGTACCGTTGAATTCGAAACGGCATTGATCATTTTCGAGCCGTTTTTGGTGATCCCGCCTTGCTCGAAATCAGTGCCCACAATGTAGCCAGTGATGTTGTGAAGAAAGACCAGCGGCGTGTGGATTTGATTACAGAGTTGAATGAACTGCGCGGCTTTTTCAGCGGACTCAGAAAACAACGCACCGTTGTTGCCGAGGATGCCGACGGGATACCCATGAATGCGAGCCCATCCGCAGATGAGCGTGGGACCGTAAAGCGGTTTAAATTCTTCAAATTCTGATCCATCAGTAATGCGGTTAATCACCTCTCGAATGTCAAAGGGCGTTTTCAGATCTTTGGATACGAGACCCAGTAGGTCCTCGGGGTCTTCTTTCGGATCTGCATAATCGGCTTCGGGTTCAGGGCCTAACTTTCTCCAATTCAGGTGAGAGACCACTTCTCTGCAGATTCGAATACCATCGACCTCATCGTCTGCGAGGTAATCGCCCAGTCCCGAAATTGTGGTGTGCATGTCCGCGCCGCCCAAGCTTTCTTCATCGGCATCTTCTCCGGTTGCCATCTTGACCAAAGGTGGCCCGCCTAAAAAAACCTTTGACTGTTTTTTAATGAAAATATTGTAGTCGCTCATGCCGGGTTGGTAAGCGCCTCCTGCTGTGGAGGCCCCAAAGACAACGGATATCGTGGGAATCCTTAGCTTAGAGAGCTCGGTGATTTCATAAAATAGACGGCCGGATTCTGCGAAGTGTTCAATGCCTCGCCGGATTGCAGCCTCTGGATCTTCGGCGCTATCCCCCCGAAGATCTGCGCCCGCGGACTCGACGAGTTGGATATAAGGCAGCCGATTTTCTCGCGCGATCTCAAGCCCGCGCATCAGCTTCTTAGAATTGAATTGGTTAAAGGCGCCGGCCCTAACCGAAGGATCGTGGCCGAGAATCAAACATTCGATACCTGATACAACGCCGATGCCAACAATGAAGCCCGACCCAACCGAAACATCGGACCGCCAGCCAGCCAGTGGGCTGATTTCAAGAAAAGGCGCATCCTCGTCAAGCACCAAGGCAATACGCTCGCGGACAGGCATTTTGTTTCTTGATCTGAGCCGGTTCATGGCTTCTTCCCCGCCCCCAGCCTCAACCTCGGCGTGCAGGTCCTCGAGCTGGGCCAGCATCGACATCATATCGGAGGTGTTCTGTTTGAATGAGTCTGATCGACGGTCAACTTTGCTCTCTAAGGCTGACATAAAGGCTCCTTTTCTAAATTGAATCCAGGTTGTGGTCTTTTTGAACGCTTTCGCAAAGAGATCTCAGCGAGATGACGCTGCAGGGTCCTAAAAGCTCCGACAACGAAACAAGTTCAGACAGTATCAAAATTAATGGGTGCCGGGATACATCTGAAAAAAATTATTCTCCGGTGGTGACCCATTCAATGAAGGCACGAATGCCCTTAAGCGCCCTTGGGGCCGTAGGATTGCAATGTAGTTCTGATGAGCTGTACTGTTCGGCTAACAGCGCTGAAGAATCAATCAGCGTCTTAAGGGAGTTCGTCGGTTTTGTTCAAGGACTTGGCCGGTCGACGGTTGTTGATGACGCAGCTCTGCCGGTGATCGATGGGCCTGTGATCCGTGTGTCAACCGGACTCAGGCTAAAAAACGTGGTTGTGCAATGATGGAGTGTAGAGGGCGTATGGCATATTGGCAAAACTGGTCGGGCAAGCTCAGTCAAAAGTTAGAGGCGGTGCACTTTGTTCGCAGCGTGGAGGATATTTCTGCGATCATTCGGGAGCTGGCCCCAGGCGAGCGAGTGAGAGTCGCTGGTGCCGGACACAGTCATGCTCCGCTGGTGATAGGGGGCGAGCGAATCCTGGATCTCGGCGGTTTTTCAGGGGTGAAAAACACGGATGTCCATCACCAACGGGCAAGAATCAGCGCTGGAACACCGATTTACACCTTGGGCCAGGCGCTTCATAGCTCAGGATTGGCCCTTAGAAACCAAGGCGATATTGATCGTCAAAGTTTAGGGGGGGCTTGCGCAACAGGGACGCATGGGTCAGGACGCGCACTTCAGAATTTATCCGCGAATATTGAATCCGTGCAATTGATCGATGGTGAGGGATGCCTAAGGGAGCTCTCCAGAGACAGTCTTGGGGATGATTTTGACGCGGTTAAAGTCGGGCTTGGGGCTTTCGGTGTGGTCACAGAGATCGAAATGAATTGTCGCGAGGCCTTCAAGCTGCGTGAGGTGAGTTTCCAGCGGACGGGGGATGAATTGGTAGCGAATCTTCACCAAATGATGCAAACACACGAGCGATTTGAGTTTTTTTGGCAACCGAGACAAGACCAGGGGTTGGTCAAGATCATGGCTGAGACTGATGATGCACCAGAATACCCGATCGCTAAAGAAGGCGAGCGATGCGGCTGGAACTATGAAGTTCTGCCGAACCATAGACCTCACCTTCACACTGAAATGGAGTACTCCGTCGCTGCGGCTGATGGTCCTGCTTGCTTTGCAGAAATTCGTGATTTGTTAATGAATACGTTTACAGAAGTGCAATGGCCTGTCGAATATCGCACCTTGGCCCGGGACGACGCCTGGCTTTCAAATGCTTACGAGCGGGAGACTGTGACGATCTCGGTACACCAGGACGTCAGAGTTGATGAGTCTGACTATTACGCCGCGTGTGAATCTATTTTCAAGGCATATCAAGGTCGACCTCATTGGGGCAAGGTGCACTATCTCGATGGCGAGAACTTGGCGAGTCTTTACCCTAAGTGGCCGGACTGGTGGAGACTAAGAGACCATCTTGATCCTCGAGGCATTTTTTTGAACGAT
>MDTB01122753.1_pt1 | contig 11933 bp, 8 predicted proteins | sample 811161 | NCBI WGS metagenome assembly MDTB01 (sample SAMN05326650, study PRJNA326480) | marine metagenome | isolation source: seawater | place: Mediterranean Sea | collected 2009 | reverse complement strand
TGGAAGAGAAGCTGCGCTTCGCTATTCGTGAAGGCGGACGTACCGTCGGCGCAGGCGTCGTCGCAGCAATTATCGAGTAGGTGCGATCTGGAGGAGTGTAGCTCAACTGGCAGAGCACCGGTCTCCAAAACCGGGGGTTGGGGGTTCGAGTCCCTCCACTCCTGCCACCTTTGAAAAAGGGTCGGTAGGATAGGTATTTGGCCGGTTGGCGCCTGTGGAATACCGGAAGATTTTTGTGACACCCGAAGATTTAAGGATTAAGATTTGATGACAAATCCGTTGAAATTTGTTCAAGAAGTTAGAGCCGAAACGTCGAAAGTGACGTGGCCGACCAGAAACGAGACGCTCGTGACAACCGTCATGGTGTTCATTCTGGTGTTTTTAGCTTCTGTGTTCTTTTTCCTAGCGGATCAGGTGTTGAACTGGATTGTCTCGTTTTTACTGGGGTTAGCAGGCTGATATGGCAAAACATTGGTACATCGTGCACGCCTACTCGAATTTCGAGCATAAGGTCGCCGAAAGCATCCGGGAGCAAGCTGCAATCGCTGGTTTGCAGGATAGTTTTGAAGAAATTCTCGTGCCGACCGAGGAAGTCGTCGAGATGCGGCGTGGGCGTCGTGTCAATGCCGAGCGCAAGTTTTTCCCGGGCTATGTGCTTGTGCGCATGGACATGACAGATGATGCCTATCATCTGGTGAAAAATACGCCAAAGGTTACAGGGTTTCTGGGGCAGCAGAATCGGCCGTCACCAATTTCGCAGAACGAAGTTGACCAGATTGTGAACCAGGTGCAAGAAGGTGTCGAGCGACCCAAACCCTCGATTATTTTCGAAATTGGCGAACAGGTCCGCGTTTGCGACGGCCCGTTTGCGACATTCAGCGGCCTTGTCGAAGAGGTTGATGAAGAAAAGGCGCGGCTAAAAGTTGCTGTGTCTATTTTTGGCCGGGCAACCCCGGTTGAACTTGAATATGGTCAGGTCGAAAAGGGCTGACCCTTGTTCGTGGGAGGCAGAGCAAACTGCCCGACCACGGCCCATAATCGTATCGTCGGTAAGCCGGCATGAAAGGAACGAGAGATGGCAAAAAAGATTGATAGCTACCTGAAAATGCAGGTGCCGGCGGGAAGCGCAAGCCCCTCGCCACCTATCGGGCCGGCGCTGGGTCAGCGTGGCTTGAACATTATGGAATTTTGTAAGGCTTTCAATGCGAAGACGCAGGAAATGGAAGCTAATATGCCTATTCCGACCATTGTGACGATTTTCGAAGACAAGTCTTTTACATTCGAGATCAAGACGCCGCCGGCATCTTATTATCTCAAAAAAGCAGCCAAGCTTGGCAAGGGCGGTAGCGCACCTGGTCGCGAAATTGCAGGATCGGTGACGATGGCGCAATGCCGCGAGATTGCCGAACAAAAGCTGAAAGATTTGAACACGAGCGATTTGGATGAGGCGCAAAAAATGATCGCCGGTTCAGCGCGGTCTATGGGCCTGGAGGTGCGTGACTGATGGCACATAAAGGAAAACGTATTGCAGCCGCGCTTGAGGGCGTCGACAAAAACAAGCTTTATGCGCTGGATGAGGCAGTAAAAATCGTCAAAGCCAACGCCACGGCAAAGTTTGATGAGACGATTGAACTGGCGATTAATCTGGGCGTTGATCCACGCCATGCAGATCAAATGGTGCGCGGTGTTGTTGAATTGCCGAATGGCACAGGTCGTGCGCAGCGGGTTGCTGTTTTTGCGCGTGACGAAAAGGCCGAAGAAGCCAAAAGCGCTGGTGCCGATCTTGTGGGAGCTGAGGAATTGGTGGAAACCGTGCAGGGCGGCACCATTGATTTTGACCGGTGCATCGCAACACCCGATATGATGCCGCTGGTCGGGCGTCTGGGCAAAGTGCTGGGGCCGCGTAATCTGATGCCGAACCCGAAAGTCGGTACAGTCACGGCTGACGTTGCCGAGGCTATTCGCGCCGCAAAAGGCGGCTCGGTTGAGTTTCGTGTTGAAAAAGAGGGCATTGTTCAAGCTGGTGTCGGCAAAGCCAGCTTCTCTGAAGAACAGTTATCCGGCAACATTCGTGCACTGGTAACGGCTATCCAGAAGGCACGACCGTCGGGTGCCAAAGGCGCATATTTACAACGCATTGCGCTGAGTTCCACGATGGGACCGGGCGTGAAGTTGGATATTACAGGCCTCGAGGCCTGACAAGAAATTCCGTGCCGTGTAAATGGCACGGGAGAGACCGAGGCTTAGGCCTCGGCCTGTCCGAGATTACAGGTGTGCGGCAAGCGCCGGACTTAATGGCCTGTATGAGACGGGAGAACAGTTTTTTCGTGCGGTTTCGCACGACATCGGCTGGACCCGGGACAGGAAGAGCGTCGTCAGGAGCGCGTTTTTTGTTCCTGGTGGCAATTCCGAACCGGCAGAACATCTGTTCTGCCCCCAAGCGCGCAGGGGTTGCGCGTGTGGAGAGAGAAAGTGGAAAGAGCTAGTAAAGAAGAGCTCGTGACGCAGTATAACGGCATTTTTACGAATGCTGGTGTTGTTGTCGTGACCCACTATTCCGGGCTTTCTGTTCCTGAAATCGATGATTTGCGGAACCAGATGGCTGAAGTCGGTGGCACGGTCAAGGTGACCAAAAACCGGCTGGTCAAGCTCGCTCTCGCAGGCACATCAGCTGAGTCAATCAGTGACCTTTTTGCCGGTCCTACCGCGATCGCCTACTCACAAGATCCGGTAGCGGCCCCGAAGGTTGCGGCACAGTTTGCCAAGAAGAACGATAATTTAGTGATTATTGGCGGCATTATGGACCAAACGGTTCTTGATGCGGATGGTGTGAAAAATCTGGCGTCGCTGCCGTCACTTGACGAATTGCGCGGTCAGCTTGTCGGTCTGCTCAACTCACCGGCCACGAAAGTGGCTGGCGTGTTGCAGGCACCGGCGGGTCAACTTGCTCGTGTAATGGGCGCCAAAGCTGCACAGGGTGATGCCGCCTAGAGCGGTGAAATCCCGGATTAACCGATTGGAGAAAAAAATGGCTGATCTTGAAAAGATTGCTGAAGACCTCTCAGCCCTGACCGTTCTGGAAGCGGCAGAGCTGTCAAAACTTCTGGAAGAAAAATGGGGCGTTTCTGCCGCAGCACCTGTTGCTGTTGCCGCTGCGCCTGCCGCCGGTGATGGCGGTGGTGAAGCCGCCGAAGCCAAGGACAGCTTTACTGTCGTTCTGGCATCTGCGGGCGACCAGAAAATTAACGTCATCAAAGAAGTTCGGGCGATCACCGGTCTTGGTCTGAAAGAGGCCAAAGAGATCGTTGAAAGCGCGCCGAAAGAAATCAAAGAAGACGTGCCGACAGCCGAAGCCAACGAGTTGAAAGAAAAACTCGAAGGCGTCGGGGCAACTATCGAACTGAAATAGTTCGAACGACAAAATTGGGGCGGTCGATGAACTGATTTGTCGACCGTCCCGTATTGCCTTTTAGCAGCAATGCGAGGGCAAAGCCTAAAAATGGGCCACAACGCCGTTCCCCTTTTGTAGGGGTTTAGAAATTGAGGACTAAATATGTCGCAAGCCTATGCCGGTCGTAAACGCATCAGACGCTCATTCGGACGCATTCCCCAAGTCGTGGAGATGCCCAATCTGATTGAAGTTCAGAAATATTCATATGATCAGTTTTTACAGGTGGAATGTCCCAATGAAGGCCGTGAAGAAAACGGCCTTCAATCGGTTTTCAAATCTGTTTTTCCGATTTCCGATTTCTCCGGCGCATCGATGCTGGAGTTCGTGTCATATGATTTCGAACGCCCGAAATATGATGTCGAGGAATGCCAGCAACGCGGCATGACCTTTGCAGCACCGCTGAAGGTCACTTTGCGCCTCGTTGTGTTTGATATTGATGACGAGACTGGCGCGAAATCGGTCAAGGACATCAAGGAGCAGGAAGTCTATATGGGCGACCTGCCATTCATGACCGAAAACGGCACATTTGTTGTCAACGGCACCGAGCGCGTCATCGTTTCTCAAATGCACCGAAGCCCGGGCGTGTTTTTCGATCACGACAAAGGCAAAACACACATGTCGGGCAAGCTGCTTTTTGCGGCACGGGTTATCCCGTATCGCGGCTCTTGGCTTGATTTTGAGTTTGATGCGAAAGACATTTTGCATGTGCGCATTGATCGGCGTCGTAAGCTGCCCGCCACAGTTTTGCTGCATGCGCTGGGTTATGCGTCTGACGATATTCTCAACATGTTCTATGACCGGGTGACCTATTCGCGCGGTAAAGATGGTTGGGTAACTGCTTTTAATCCCGAACAGCGGCGCGGCTCCAAACCGATTTATGACTTGATTGACGACAAAACCGGCAAGGTTGTTGTTGAAGCGGGACAGAAAATCTCGCCGCGTAAGGCCAATAAACTGGCCGAAGACGGGCTGAAAAATCTGCGCGTGAGCGATGATGAACTTTATGGCCGTTTTCTGGCTGACGAGCTGATTAGTGCTGAAACCGGTGAAATTTTTGCCGAAGCTGGCGATGAAATCACCGAGGAGTTGCTCGCTAAACTGACCGAGCTTGGCTATGCTGAGATCGATACGCTGGCAATTGACCCGATCAATCGCGGCCCGTTCATCCGCAACACGCTGGTTGTCGACAAATCATCCGACAAGCTGTCCGCGCTGGAAGAAATTTACCGCGTGATGCGTCCGGGTGAACCGCCAACTCCTGAAACGGCCCAGACATTGTTCGACGGCCTGTTTTTCGACAGTGAACGCTACGACTTGTCTGCCGTTGGTCGGGTGAAAATGAACATCCGCCTCAACCAAGAATGCCCAGACGATATTCGCGTACTGCGCAAAGAAGACATTGTTGGTGTGGTCAAAACACTGGTCGATCTGCGCGATGGCAAAGGCGATATCGATGATATCGATAATCTTGGCAATCGCCGCGTGCGGTCGGTGGGCGAATTAATGGAAAACCAGTACCGTGTTGGTCTGTTGCGCATGGAGCGTGCAATCAAGGAGCGCATGAGCTCGATTGATATCGACACAGTGATGCCGCAAGACCTTATCAACGCCAAACCGGTATCGGCTTCGGTGCGTGAGTTCTTTGGGTCATCGCAGCTATCACAGTTCATGGACCAGACAAATCCGCTATCCGAAATTACCCATAAACGGCGTCTTTCCGCGCTTGGCCCAGGTGGTCTAACCCGCGAACGTGCGGGCTTTGAAGTCCGCGATGTGCACCCAACGCATTATGGTCGTATCTGCCCAATTGAAACACCGGAAGGGCCGAATATTGGTCTGATTAACTCGCTGGCGACGTTCGCCCGCGTGAACAAATATGGCTTCATCGAAAGCCCCTACCGGAAAGTCGAAAATGGCCGCGTGACCGACGAGGTGGTTTATCTGTCGGCCATGGAAGAGGCACGCTTTCGCGTGGCTCAGGCGACGATCACAATCGGCGGCAATGGCGCCATTGAAGAAGACCTCATTAACTGTCGTGTGAACGGCGATTTTGAAATGGTACCGCCGGAAATGGTGGACCTGCTGGACGTGTCACCGAAACAGATCGTTTCGGTTGCGGCGGCGCTGATCCCGTTCCTCGAAAATGATGACGCGAACCGCGCACTCATGGGCTCGAACATGCAGCGTCAGGCCGTGCCCCTGCTTCAAGCCGAAGCACCGTTGGTCGGGACGGGCATGGAAGAAGTAGTTGCCCGCGATTCCGGCGCTGCGATTTCGGCACGCCGTGCAGGTGTGGTTGATCAGGTGGACGCTACGCGTATTGTTATTCGGGCAACGGAAGAGACCGACGCCTCTAAATCTGGCGTGGATATTTACAATCTGCGCAAATTTCAGCGTTCCAATCAGTCCACATGCATCAACCAGCGACCGCTGGTTCGTGTGGGTGACCGGGTTGAAGTTGGCGACGTCGTGGCTGATGGGCCGTCGACCGAACTGGGCGAATTGGCGCTGGGCCGCAACGTGCTCGTCGCTTTCATGCCGTGGAATGGCTATAACTTCGAGGACTCAATTTTGATTTCAGAACGCATCGTGCGCGATGACGTGTTTACCTCAATTCATATTGAGGAATTCGAAATCATGGCGCGGGATACGAAGCTTGGGCCTGAGGAAATCACCCGCGACATTCCAAATGTCGGCGAGGAAGCGCTGAGCAATCTCGACGAAGCGGGGATTGTTTATATTGGTTCGGAAGTAAACCCGGGTGATATTTTGGTCGGTAAAATTACGCCCAAGGGTGAAAGCCCGATGACACCGGAAGAAAAACTTCTGCGTGCTATCTTTGGCGAAAAAGCCTCAGATGTTCGCGATACGTCGCTGAAATTGCCCCCTGGAACAACGGGCACGGTGGTTGAAGTGCGGGTGTTTAACCGGCACGGTATCGACAAAGATGAACGCGCTTTGGCGATCGAACGCGAAGAAATCGAAGCGTTGGCGAAAGACCGCGATGATGAGTTGTCGATCCTTGAGCGCAATATCTATAATCGCCTTGAAGGTCTGCTGACTGGCAAGCAAGCGGCATCTGGTCCTAAGGGCGTTGATAATGATGCCAAGATTACCCAGGCCATGTTGCAGGAATTGCCGCGCAGTCAGTGGTGGCAAATTGCGCTGAAAAACGAAACGGCCATGGCCGAAGTTGAAGCCATGCGCAAGCAGTTCGACGATGCCAAAGCCGCATTGGAAGAGCGTTTCGAGGACAAGGTTGACAAGCTGCAACGCGGCGATGAACTACCACCTGGCGTCATGAAAATGATCAAGGTGTATGTGGCCATTAAACGTAAATTGCAGCCAGGTGATAAGATGGCCGGCCGCCACGGTAATAAGGGTGTTATCAGCCGGATTGTGCCGGTTGAGGACATGCCATATCTCGATGACGGTACGTCTGTTGATATTGTATTGAACCCGCTTGGTGTGCCAAGCCGGATGAATGTCGGGCAAATTCTCGAAACGCATCTGGGCTGGGCTTGCGCCGGACTGGGTCGCCAAATCGGTGATGCGCTGAGCGTTTACGAACGCGAAGGCAATGTCGAGCAGGTGCGGGCAACGTTGAAGGATGTCTATTCCGATGACGCTGATGTCGCCAAGCTGTCTGACGGTGAAGCGATTGAAATGAGCCAGACCTTGCGGCGGGGTGTTCCTGTGGCAACGCCTGTGTTTGATGGCGCCATTGATGACGACATTGTCGACATGCTCGGCAAGGCTGGCATTGATAGCTCCGGTCAGGTGCAGTTGCGCGATGGGCGTACCGGCGATGAGTTCGACCGGAAAGTGACAGTTGGCTATATCTACATGCTCAAGCTGCACCATCTCGTCGATGACAAGATTCACGCCCGTTCGATAGGTCCATACAGCCTAGTGACCCAGCAGCCGCTGGGTGGCAAGGCGCAGTTCGGCGGTCAGCGTTTTGGCGAGATGGAAGTCTGGGCATTGGAGGCATACGGCGCGGCGTATACATTGCAGGAAATGTTGACCGTTAAGTCGGATGACGTTGCCGGCCGCACCAAGGTTTACGAAGCTATTGTTAAAGGTGATGACACGTTTGAAGCCGGTATCCCGGAAAGCTTCAACGTGCTTGTTAAAGAAATCCGTTCGCTTGGGCTGAATGTCGAATTGACAGAAAGCCGCAAGGAAAACCAGGGTTAATGGGGCGCATGCGCACCCAAAAAGGAGACGACCGATGAACCACGAGGTCATGAATATCTTCAATCCGCAGGCCAGTCAGCAGGCCTTCGACCAGATCAAGATTTCTATCGCCAGCCCGGAAAAAATCCAGTCTTGGTCTTATGGGGAAATCAAGAAACCTGAAACGATTAATTACCGAACATTCAAGCCGGAACGCGACGGCCTGTTCTGTGCGCGTATTTTCGGCCCGATCAAAGACTATGAATGTCTGTGTGGCAAATATAAGCGGATGAAGTTTAAAGGCGTCATTTGCGAAAAATGCGGCGTTGAAGTTACTCTTACCAAAGTACGCCGCGAGCGCATGGGACATATCGAACTCGCCGCGCCGGTGGCCCATATCTGGTTCTTGAAATCACTACCAAGCCGCATCGGTTTGCTGCTGGATATGACGCTGAAAGATCTGGAGCGGGTTTTGTATTTCGAGCATTTTATTGTGCTGGACCCGATGCTGTCGCCGCTCAAGAAGGGCCAGCTACTCTCTGAAGAAGAGCATTACGATGCCCAAGATGAATATGGCGAAGACAATTTCGTTGCCGGCATCGGTGCCGAAGCTGTGCGTGTTATGCTTGAAGAGATTGACCTTGAGCAATTGCGCGATGATTTGCGCGTGGAGATTGCCGAGGCGACAACCGAACTTAAGCCGAAGAAACTGGCGAAACGCCTGAAAGTCGTTGAAGCGTTTTTGCGCTCGGGTAGTCGTCCTGAGTGGATGATCATGAATGTGGTTCCGGTCATCCCGCCTGAGCTGCGGCCGCTGGTGCCGCTTGATGGGGGACGCTTTGCAACCTCTGACCTCAATGATCTGTATCGCCGCGTTATCAATCGGAACAACCGTTTGAAGCGCCTGATTGAACTGCGCGCGCCCGATATCATCGTTCGCAATGAAAAGCGCATGTTGCAGGAATCTGTTGATGCGCTGTTTGATAATGGACGTCGTGGCCGCGTTATCACCGGCGGCAATAAGCGCCCGCTAAAATCGCTTTCCGATATGCTGAAAGGCAAGCAGGGTCGTTTCCGTCAAAACCTGCTGGGTAAGCGCGTTGACTATTCCGGCCGGTCGGTGATCGTGGTCGGCCCTGAGCTGAAACTGCACCAATGCGGTCTGCCGAAGAAAATGGCGCTGGAACTGTTCAAGCCGTTTATTTATTCGCGTCTGGAAGCCAAGGGGCTATCGGCCACGGTTAAGCAATCAAAGAAAATGGTTGAGAAAGAACGCCCTGAAGTCTGGGACATTCTCGATGAAGTGATCCGTGAGCATCCGGTCATGTTGAACCGGGCGCCGACACTTCACCGTCTCGGCATTCAGGCTTTCGAACCGACGCTCATTGAAGGTAAGGCCATCCAGCTGCACCCGCTTGTTTGCGCAGCGTTTAATGCCGACTTTGACGGTGACCAAATGGCGGTTCACGTGCCTCTGTCGCTGGAAGCTCAGCTGGAAGCACGCGTGCTAATGATGTCGACAAACAATATTCTGCATCCGGCCAATGGCACGCCGATTATTGTACCGTCGCAGGACATCGTGCTGGGGCTGTATTACATGACCCTGCAGCGCGATAATGTGGCGGGCGAGGGCATGCTGGTATCGGATATTGCCGAACTTGAACATGCGCTTGACGAAAAGACGGTGACACTGCACACGAAAATCCGTGCGCGCGTCGAAGAAATGGACGCTGAGGGTAATCTTTACACCCGCTTGGTCGACACCACGCCAGGGCGTTTCATTCTGGCTCAGGAGCTACCCAAGCATCCAAGTCTACCGTATGAGACCATTAATAAGCTGATGTCCAAGAAGGAGATTTCCAAGGTCATCGACGCCGTCTATCGTCACTGCGGCCAGAAGGAAACTGTGCTGTTTTGCGACCACATTATGAAGGTCGGCTTCCGGCAGGCCTGTCGTGCAGGCATTTCGTTCGGTAAGGACGATATGGTTATTCCCGAGACGAAAGTGGACCTTATTGAAGAGACCACAAATCTCGCCAAGGAATACGAACAGCAATATATCGATGGTCTGATTACGCAGGGTGAAAAATACAATAAGGTTGTTGATGCTTGGGCCCGGTGCACCGACAAGGTGGCCGATGCGATGATGGCAAAAATTTCAACCATTGATGCGGAAGACACCGAAGATGCGAATTTCATTAATTCGATTTACATGATGTCGCATTCGGGTGCGCGTGGCTCACCGGCGCAGATGAAACAGCTTGCCGGTATGCGTGGGCTGATGGCGAAACCTTCGGGTGAAATTATCGAGACGCCGATTATTTCCAACTTTAAGGAAGGTCTGTCAGTTCTCGAATACTTCAACTCTACGCACGGTGCGCGTAAAGGCTTGGCTGATACGGCGCTGAAAACAGCGAACTCCGGCTATCTGACACGCCGTCTGGTAGACGTGGCGCAAGATTGCATCGTCAATGAGGTTGATTGCGGCACAACCGCCGGCATCACCGTGGCGGCTGTAATCGACGCGGGCGAAGTGATTACCTCACTAAGCGACCGTGTATTGGGCCGGGTGCCGGTTTCTGATGTGGTTAATCCGGCAAATGACGAAGTTATCGTGAAAGCCGGTGAGTTGATCTCGGAAGAGCATATGAACGCGATTGAAGAGGCCAATTTGGTCAGTATAAAAATCCGCTCGGCGCTGACGTGCGAAACAAAAAACGGTGTGTGTGCTGCTTGCTACGGGCGCGACCTCGCGCGCGGTACGCCTGTCAATATGGGTGAAGCTGTTGGTGTTATCGCAGCCCAATCCATTGGTGAACCCGGCACACAGCTTACCATGCGGACATTCCACATTGGGGGTACGGCGCAGGTGGTTGACCAGTCATTTATCGAGTCAAATGCCGAAGGTCAGGTGCAGATTGAAAACGCCAATATCGTAACCGACAGCTCTGGTCGTTCGGTTGTGATGGGCCGGAATGTCTCGATCAAGGTTGTGGACTCTAACGGCCTTGAACGGGCGAGCCACAAGCTGACCTATGGTGCGCGCTTGCGTGTCAATGAAGGTGACGAGATCAAGCGGGGCGCACGTCTTGCGGAATGGGAACCTTATGCGATCCCGATTTTGACCGAACTGGAAGGTACGGTTGAATTTGAGGATCTGGTAGAAGGTCTGTCCATTACGGAGGTTACTGACGAGGCCACGGGCATCTCGCAGCGTGTTGTTGCCGACAGTTCCGGTCAGGCTCGTGGTGCCGATCTAAAACCGGCAATGGTTATCAAAGACGAGAAGGGGGCTATCAAAAAGCTCTCAAATGGCAATGAAGCCCGTTTTATTCTCGCTGTTGGTGCTATTTTGTCAGTAGAAGCCGGTTCTTTGGTGCATGCGGGCGATACACTCGCGCGTATTCCTACCGAAGGCGCGACATCAAGCGATATTACGGGTGGTTTGCCGCGGGTTGCCGAGCTTTTCGAAGCTCGTCGTCCGAAAGACCATGCGATTATTGCTGAAATGACAGGGCGGGTTGAATTTGGGCGCGATTACAAAAACAAACGCCGGATTATCATTCATCCCGAAGATGCGGATTTGGAGCCTAAAGAATATCTCGTACCCAAAGCCAAGCATTTGTCGGTTCAGGAAGGCGATGTGATCGAAAAAGGTGAATACCTGATCGACGGCCATCCCGCCCCGCATGATATTTTGGCAATTTCGGGGGTCGAAGAACTGGCAGCATATTTGGTGAATGAAATTCAGGATGTGTATCGTTTGCAGGGCGTGACCATCAATGACAAGCACATTGAGGTCATCGTTCGTCAGATGCTGCAGAAAGTCGAAATTCAGAACGCCGGTGATAGCGACTTTCTGTCGGGCGAACAGATCGACCGTATGGAGTTTGACGACGCTGTTGAGAAGCTACAGGCAGACGGTAAAGAAGTGCCAACAGGGATGCCTATTTTGCTCGGTATTACAAAGGCTTCACTGCAAACGCGGTCGTTTATCTCAGCGGCCTCCTTCCAGGAGACCACTCGGGTGCTGACCGAAGCAGCCATCAATGGCAAATATGACGAATTGATCGGTCTGAAGGAAAACGTGATTGTCGGGCGGCTTATTCCAGCCGGAACAGGCGGCATTATGCAGCGTCTTAAAGGCGAGGCAAGTGCGCGCGATGCCGAGCTTTCGGTTGAAGCGCCGGTCGGCATTGAAGCCGTTGGCGATGAGGCCGAAGTGGTCGTTGAAGCCAGCGAATAACTGCGCAATCTTATGCGATTAAAGACGCCGGGAGCCTGATAAGGTTTCCGGCGTTTT
>MDTB01168001.1_pt1 | contig 11934 bp, 6 predicted proteins | sample 811161 | NCBI WGS metagenome assembly MDTB01 (sample SAMN05326650, study PRJNA326480) | marine metagenome | isolation source: seawater | place: Mediterranean Sea | collected 2009 | reverse complement strand
TGTACTCCAGATAGCGGTTACATCTGCTGCGTCAAGACTTGGAGTCGGAGCTGATGAAGGTGCTGCAAAGGGTCCTGTGTCTCCTCCGCCATTGTCTCCTCCACCAGTGTCTCCACCGCCAGTGTCTCCACCGCCAGAATTTGAATCACTAAGAGTAGCAGTCAATTTGATGAAGAGCTTACTTGTAGCCGTACCGCTCACAGCTGCATTTACATCGGCTATTCCATCGGTAACCGCAGATGTAATAGTCACTGTAGTTCCCTCTGCATTGGTAGCATCGCTAGCATGCCAATTGGTCAAATCAGATGACCATGTGTATTCAGTCGATGCATTTTGATCAACATTTTCATTATGTGAATGTTGGAAGCTTGCGGATGAGCCGTCTGCTGTAACATTTGACATACCAGAATTTCGAACAGAAGGATCGGTACCCATAACGTGCTCTAATCCATTGGAGAGACCATCACCATCGGCATCATCATCCCAGTTGGCATTACTTGATGCATTAGGATAACCGGCCATCCAAGCACTAAATGAATTTAGGTCGGTTTCAGTAATCGTAATGGCATCGAAGCGGATGACAGACTCTGCACCACTGATTAAGTAAATGGCCAATCTGTCAGCTGTTGCTGGCACCTCGATTGTTTGGGTGTATTGTCCCCATGCTCCTTCTTCACCACTCAATGTATTGCTGTATTCAGTAACATCGGGTACATAGCTGATGGCATTGCCGTCAGCGTCTGCAAAAGCTATCTGTACTAATCCCAAGTCATTTCCAGACATACGCTTCATGCTGTAGCTGACATCAATGCTCTGCGCATCAACTAATTCTAGGTCAGCTAAAGCTAACCAATTATTATCATTAGCCGTGGCATATTCAGTTAATCTATTTGTAGAGGCTGAATTGTCTAAGGCTATAGAACCGGATCTTAAACCGACTCCATCATCGCTGATAAAGCTAACATTCGTAGTAGATCGTGTCCAAGTATCAATAGAACCACTATCTGCATCACCATCGTTGAAGCTCGCATTAGGAATTGGGTTTAATGAACCATAAGAGCCACTTAAGCCGCTTACTTTCATTTGCCCCCAATCCGTATCGGGATTAGCATTTATACCCGCTATATCAAAACCAAGTTGTGGTGCATAATTTCCTTCAGGCATGTCTAGTGTTAAACTAAAATTGCCTGCCTGAGTAATTTCTACAGAATCGCTCACTAACAAACCGTATCCAGTATCTACATCGAGTAGCTTAATGAATGCTGTAACCGTGTATCTTGGATCGATATCAAAAGAATCTATAGTACCCGTAAAGGTTACAGAATTACCAAGGAGCTCACTTGTTCCTGCAGCACCTTCAATTCTTAGTGTGTTGATCACATATCGAGTACCGTCATCATTATCACCTGCCCACATACTACCTGGACGATAGAGAGCTGAATTTGGTTCTAATGTAAGGACTCCTTGTTCATCCCATAATGGAGTGACTTGAAGGTCTTCTAAGACATCTTGTGGTTGACCTTCTTCGCGGGCTCCTTGTTCACCCTCATCAGTCAACGCAAACCATTCAATATACGCTGACCACTTATAAGGTGATTCAGTGTCTTGGCTGAAATCAATAGATCCATCGGCAAAAGCTTGTTCACCATTAAACTCTAAAGGATCTGGTATGCTAGCAGGATCAACTAGCTTAGCATTAAATGTAATCGTAGCACCATTATCAAAAACTAGTGGGTAAAGTCCATCGTAACCTAAGAGAGCAAAACCGCCCCATGAGTGTAAATTAGCTCCTTCAGATGGGAAATAATAGACATTATCGTCACCGATTTCAACATAGCGAGTTCCACCAAAATTTTCTTCAAAAATTAGAGAATCGTTTCCGTTACCACCCCAGGTATCACTACCAATTTGCATAGTCAGATCATTAATTGCTACTGCTTGACCTCCTTGACCTTCAACATAGAAAATCCAGTTGTTGAATTGATGGTTGGATTGATAAGTGCCGCTCTCGTCGTTGTATGCGGGAATGTTGATAGTGAACGGTTGTTCTTCAAAACTATCAATGCTTACACTGTCAGAATCAAAATTCGGAGTAGTGTCTGGATGCGGATTATTTTGGAAGTTGAAATGCACTGATTTTCGTGTAATCACCCCACCGCTTCTAACTGTTTCTAAATCCTGAGCAGCTAAAGAACCCAAAAATGGTAAATCTGTACCCTCTGTAGTCCAATTCAGTCTTGGTGCTTCTGTTACTCCACCGCCAGCATCGCCCGATAAGACTTGCCAACTACCAGAGGTCGGAACTTGATCGGCCATAATACGAAATACGAAGTATTTGCCGACGGCACTACCTCCATCGTATGCAGTATTGAGTGCAGCTGTCAATGCTGCGTTAGCATCGGAATCTGTGTAAACTTGAGGGGCGCCGCCTGAGCCTATACTAGGAAGTTGGCTGATGTTGCTAGCTAAAAAGCCGTCCATTATAACGGTACCACCCGCACGATCAAAGTGCTCTGGATCATTGAAGTCTGTATCTTCATCAACTCCAAGAAGGACTAAATCACCTTCAAAGTCCGAGCTTCCAGAATTATTCAAGTTTACGCCGAATTCAGCGTTTGTAAAGGGATCTGCTACAGCACCTAAATTTGGCACTGGGAAGAACATAAGAGCACCAGACTCTCCACCATACCATTCTCCAATCTGCATGTTCCAAAGACCTGATTCCGTAGATTGATTGGTACCACCAGCTGTAATTTCTAAATAATAATCTTGGGCACCGCTCGTAGTAATGAAACCTGAAGTGTCAGTAATAACGGGGTTTTCCGGTTCAAGGGCATCCGATGTAACCCAACTCACACTAGTGATCTCTACAGGAATATCTCTTTCGGCTATATATACAGCAACTGAGCTGTAGGTATCCGAAGCGGCTCTGCTTAAATTACCGCCGGCATCCGAAGTTGCAGGAATCGCTACAGTATACTCAGCACTTGTAGCACCAGAGACAGTAATGTTGTTAATTTCGTATTCCGGAACATGATTCGGGAAGTTCTGACGCTCTAGGTGGAAGCTTAGATTAGCTGTTCCGCCACTAGGAACTGATGCGGTGACCGTAATAGAGCCGCCTTCGCCAAATTCAAGCGGGAATACATCTGTACCATCATATTTCCAACCGCCCCAATCATCTGCAGTCGCGGGGAAGTTATAAATATTGCTTGAATCCGGAGCACTTGCGCCTCCAAAAGCTTCAGACATTATCTGCGCAGAAGCTGAGGAAAATCCAACAAGAGCGGACATAACCGACATTATTAGGATAAAATAAGTTTTCATAAATTGGGTATAGTTTATAATAAGGGGTTAAGTATGTAGAAAACATACAGGGTATAAGTAATTTATGCTTTGCGTTTTGAAATACAAGTTTTTTTTGCATTTATTTGCATAAATTACTAATATTTTACCTGAAAAATAGTCATGTACTCATTATCTAGGAGTATGACTTTCACTTTTTACTATGTATCAATTTTAAATCTGAGCAAAATTCATAAGAAGCTCATCCCAAGCTTTTATGCATTTTTAACTTGCAAAAAATCTATATATTTTTTTTGTCATCCAACTATGCCAAAAACAAATACTAATTTAAATCGCTCTCGCAATCCTATGGACTTCACGTTTAATGATGTGGAACCACTATCTCGTTTTGTCACTGAAACCGGGAAAATCTTATCGAGAAAAGAGACGGGGCTTTCCGCAAAACACCAAAGGCGGGTTACTAAAAAAATTAAACAAGCCAGAAACATGGTGACAATGAAGTAGCTTCACCGAAAGAAAGCACGTCGCTGGAACCCCTCTACAGTACATAGAAAGGGGTTTTTTTATGCATTATTTTTATACTGGAGCACTATTTAAAGCAACTGCATGGCTGAAAGACTGAAAGCAACACCCGAAATTTTAGAAGTTTGCAAAGAGGCACTTGAGCAGTCTCAAGTCATTGCTGTGCCCACAGAAACGGTGTATGGTCTAGCTGCAAATGCCCTCGACCTATCGGCTGTTGAAAAAATATTTAAAATAAAACAGCGGCCCTTCTATGATCCGCTCATTCTCCACATAGACTCCATTGAAAAAGCTCAATTATTTTGTCAATTTAACTCTTTGGCAGAACAATTAGCTAAATTCTTTTGGCCCGGTCCTTTAACCTTAGTCTTGAAAAAAAAGCCAATTGTCCCCGATCTCGTCACGGCAAATCTAGATAGTGTCGCCATTCGCAGTCCCCAACACCCAATTTTTCAAAAATTATTAAAAATACTCCCCTTCCCTCTTGCCGCCCCTAGCGCAAACCCTTTTGGCTATATCAGTCCGACCTCAGCTGAACATGTTGAAACATCTCTCGGTGATCAAATAGACATCATACTCGATGGATCTAACTCTTCCATCGGAATTGAATCGACAATAGTTGATGCAAGAAATCCAGAAAAACTGGCAATCTTAAGACCCGGACCGATTACTCAAGAAATGCTTGAGGCTAGACTGAAAATCAAAGTATGTTCCATTGATTCTCAAGCCGATAGCACTGAAAAACATCCATTGAGAGGTCCCGGTTTACTAAAGAGTCATTACAGCCCCCAAACCCCCCTTGAATTAATTTCTTTAGAAAGCTTATTGAAATTAGCACAGAATGAGAAAGGTGTTGGTAACGCCCTTCTTTTTCTGAAAAAACCATCTGCACTCAATAGTTTCCCTAGCCCTGTACAAAAAAATATCTACTGGCTCTCTGAGGATGGCCTAGATTTAAACATTGCTCAAAACCTCTACAGGCAAATGCGAATGATTGATGCAAAAGCATATGACCGAATTCTTGTGGAACGCCTTCCTACAGAAAGCGGTTTGTACTCAGCCCTTACTGATCGCTTAAAAAAAGCCGCCTATTCTTAACTTAAGAGCTTAAAGAGCATTAAGGCGACTTTTCAGACCGAAAATCCAAGGGACTTCAGATTAAAGATACCCCGGAAGCTTGATTGCATTGATAAAGGCGCAGTTAAAATATAGAGATCTATTCATCTGTACAACGATGACATACGCCTCAAACTCAAGGAAACCACAGAAATTTGTAAAGTAAGCGCTCTGCTTTCTTCTATTTTGAACTAGACTTTTAGCTATCTAATTTATCCGTATCTGTGTTTGTATCTGATTCAGCAACTGCCGTATCTACTCCAGCACTTTGATCATTAGCGGTAGACGAATCGAGCGACTTAGTAGCGTTCGACTCATTCAAATCTAAATAACTATCCTGCAAGTAATATTGACTGTATTTTTCACTAGAATATTGAGAATAATAATAAGAGGATAAGCCAGAAGAAACATTGTTTAGAATAGCACCCAAAACTGGCTTTTTAGATTCCCATAACCGTCGCACGCAGGAATTAACTAAAGATTTCTTCACTGAGTCATACTTTATAACAAAAAGCACTGCATCGATATAAGGAACAACATTCAAAGCGTCGCTGACTGCAGCGAGTGGCGGACTATCAACAATTATTTTATCATAGCGGTCTCTCAGCTCCAACATCATTGACTGATATTTTTCATCGCTAAGCACTGCGGTTGGGTTCTTTGACTTACCGCCCGACGGGAGCACATCAAAATTCGGGTATACATCCTTAACTATAAAATTACTTATAGAATCATCTCCATTAATAAAATCAATCACCCCTGAATCGTTTTCCAATTGCAATGACTTAGCCACATTCGGCAAACGCAAGTCAGCATCGAGAAGTAATACCTTCTCCCCATGAGCAGAAAAAGATAAGGCAAGATTACTACTGATAAAAGATTTACCCTCACTAGGCGTTGTGCTTGTTATCAAGAAGACATTCGAATTTTTTGAATGCTCACTAATTTTTAGGTAAGACAACATCGACCTAAAATTCTCAATGACATGACGATCCGATGAGGAAGCTACGATATGACTCTTTGAAACTGAATCTAGCTTTTTGACCTTTGGAATAATACCGAGCATCGGTAATCCAATGGAGGCTTCAATATCAAATACACTTTTGACTTTATCATCTAGAAGAGCCACGGCAAAAACAAGTCCTAGACCAAAGAATATTCCCCCAAAAAAACCACCAGCTAAGTTCAAAAATACATTGGGAGATGAAGGCTGATCTTCAGGGGGTGGGAAAGCCTTATCAATGATCCTAGCATTTGCATTTTTTATATTAACTTGAATCTTTTCCTCAGCCATCAAGGAAATCAGCTTCTGATATGTCATCTGCTCGACCTCTAAGTCTCTGATCAAAGAATTAAACTCTACCCGTGTCTTACTTAATTCAATCATGTCACGCTCTTTTTCCACTAAGCGCTTACTGGCCTGAGCAAAATTATCCTTTGCTTCTTTAAAGGATGCATTTAAATTATCCACTGCATTTTGAACTGCATAATCAAGCTCAGATTGCGACTCTTGTAATTGTTGTAACAAAGATCGCATTTCAGGATGTTTTTCACGGTATCGCTTACTCATGGTTGACATGGCAATCCGAATGTTTGAGATTTGTTCAGTGAGAGATGCCACCCGTATCTGCTGCGAAATAAACGGTAGTTCCCACAAATCTTTATTCTGCCTCAAATAGTCTTGAATTAGGTTCCAACGAGTCTCTGATTGATCCAATTCCATCTTTGCCGCTGTCTTAATTTGGTTCAAACTAGCTAATTCTTCCGCCGCAATATTTTCTTGTTTATCCAAGGAAATCGCATTTTTAAGTTCACGATATTCAGCTAATTTGAGTTCTAGTTCTTCAACTCGATTCTTCTTTTGCTCGGCTCGCTTGCGCAAATCTTCTACCGCCTTCATCGAAGCGTCAATATTTTGGCTCAACATTGAATTGATATATTCATCCCCAAAAAGGTTTGCAATTTTGGCCGCTACAATCGGATTAGGATGCGTGTAGCTAATATTGACCATGAGACTCATACGTCTCGGGATAATTTTACGATTTTTAGCTAAAATCTCGAAGGCAGTTAAGGGTCCCGAGAAACTAAATACTCCCTTGTAGGGTGCCATAAACTGAGCGAATTCATCTTCCTGCAATCGTTTTTCAACTCCTTGAATGACAGTTATACTCTCAAGCTTACTGATGTGTGTATTTAAATCCTCTGCAGTTCTAATCTCATTCTGCTCAAGATTGCCACTAGAAGAAAGCATAACTGTAGGATCGTCTCTCAGTAATTCTATAGTAGAATAAGCCGTATACAGTTTTGTTTTGTTAAAAGTATAGAGTATCGATCCAAGGAAAATAATAAAAAATACAATAATTAGATACCAAATGCGTTCTCGAATGAGAAAGAGATAATCTTTAAATGTTCGCTGGGGACCTTGTTCATCCGCATTTTGTCCGTAGCTTCCATAACCATAATTACCATAATTCCCGTAGTTACCATAATTGCCACCACCTCCGTAGCGATACGAATTATACTGGTTATACTGGTTGCCAGGAGCATAATTGCCATAATTTCCATAGCTATTATCATTGCCCATGTTGTTGTCGCTGTAGTCGTTTTTCATCTAGTACAATTAAATCATTCTTTCGGGAACCCAAATTGTATCCCCTTCTTCTAAAATCATATCTTTTGCATCCGCATTCATTAAAATTCGGTTGAAGTTTACTTCAAATTGCTGGGTTTCACCCGATTCACTAACCCGTTTAATCGTTATAGACTTTGGGTTACCGAGGCGACTGACTCCGTTCGCATTCGCAATAGCCTCGGTGAGGGTCATTGGTCGGTCTGGGGGCATTTCTATAACTCCAGGCCTATTAACAGATCCCAAAACTCGCACTAGCTTAGGCGAGAAAGATACAACTAAAACAGAGATTTGTGGATCAACCAAGAAATCTCGATTGTACAACTGCGTGATCAATTCCTGTGCCTCAGAAACAGTAAGATCTGCAATTTTTACCTTTTTTATTAAAGGAAGTGATACGGTGCCATCCGCTTCGATTCTAACCGATTTCTCAAGATCTGGTTCAAGATAGACCGATATTTGTATAACATCAGACGGTTTCAGAATATAGTTTTCATCAACAACTATGCCAAAATCAGACATATTCCCGCCTCCGTTCATTCGAGAATTGTTCCTGTCCGAAATACTTGGAGCAAATGAATTAGACTCAGAGAAATTTTGAGCAAATAAACCCATTACCGAGTTTGTGAGTAAAAAGCAAAAAAAAGTAAAAAGTAATTTCTTCATGTTATAAAATAACTAGATTAGGAGCTCTATAAATGCGGATACTCCTAGCAATATTTAGTTATGTAAGCATTGTATTAAAAGCAAAGTTTGAAATAAAGGCAAAACTTTAATATCTTATAGGTGATAATAAAAATGCTTTCCCTATTTTCCCTTGGGGGCGTAAAATAAGTTAATCAAGTCATTCAGCAGTAGAACCCACGAAAACCAGACTACAAGACAACCGAAAACTGACAACCGACAACCGATTTATACGAGAATCCGAGAGCGGTTTCATTTTCTAAAGACTACAGAATAGAAATGTGCCGATTGCTAAAAAGAAAGGATCAAAAAATTCTTCACGAAGCACAACTTATTGCGCATAAAGATATCAAATAATAAAATCTAGAATAAAGTAAATTTATCGGTGAGATTAATACCTAAAATCTGCTCTGATGCGAAATTCTTTTACATCGTAATCAACGACTGAACTATTCTCGGTATCATAGAATCCAAATGTGAAAAATTGGTTTATACTGGGGAAATACGAGAGCGTTAAGGAGAGGTTAAGCATTTCGTCTGTACGGCTGCGGAAATCTTTTTCAGTATAACTGACATCGAATCCAGCGGAAAATTCGGTGTTTAGTGAAAAGGAATTAGAGATATTGAGCCTAGTGAGTTCATGAGTGTCTCCACTACCTGTAGCATCAAAACCTTTTTCGATGCCAATCATCGACCGAACTTTAGGACTTATCACCCAAGTTAGAGAACTGTTTAAACCGAGCGTATCTCGATCACTATTGTTGTTTGAAAACTCAAGCGTACGGTAACCGACGGAAAATTTACCAAATAGTTTTGGAAGCAAATCGCCCCTGAGCCCAACATTGTAATAGTAAGACTCAGTTTCGTAGCCATCTGAATTAAATGCAGTTCTCGCCCCAACATCTCTACTTATATATGTGATTCCATAAACTATGTCTAATTTTTCGGAATAACGGTAGATTAAATCAAGAGGTATGGTAAAACTATCTTTTCCAGCTATTTCATCGGAAAAGGTTTCGAAATCAAGCTCATTCCATTTTAGTCCTAATCCTACTGAAAACTTAGGAGAATAACGATACTCAGTAGTTAAAGAATAATTACTACTAGTCGTTTCAATCAAATCTGGGTTACCAGCAACATCAAATGTAGATCGTGGAGATTGCGATTCAGCCCGTGAAAAAGCAAAGTTTGTATCAAAACTAGAGAGATAGTCCATTGTACCATTGACATTGTATTTCAATAACTCGACATCTAAGGCGTCAAACTCGCTGTAGCGAACAATTTCATAAGAGAGTCCGATATCTAAGTCTAGTCCCGCATTAGGCTGACCATAGTTCACTTTTAGACCCGGAGTAATCGTATAAAAATCATCTGACTGCTTGTTAGTATTGTCGCGAAACAAATTGTCTGTGTGCGCAAACCCTACACTAGAGTCAAGCTTCACCGAGACGGCATCTCCGATTTGAACAAAGCTGGATCCCGCTAGGGTTAAATGTAAAACTATAGTGTAAAAATAAAATCTCAAAAAATTCATAACACATACCTATTCCAAAAAAGTGTTTTCTTGTAAAGAAAAAATTGATTAATTGACTCTCAAAAACAAAATTACTATTTATACAAGAAAATTTATATTTTTCCATTGATCAGCAAGTAAATGAATTCAACAAACAATCAGACTCAAGAAACTAAACTACTTCTTGGCTTATTAGTCAAAAAATACAATGAAAAGGGACAGCCTTATCTTGTCTTTCAGTGGGGAAAAATAGGGATATTGCTTATTGTCTTAGCTGTTTTTGCTTGGCTAGCAATTGCCTCCCTACTCTACGCTTACTTTAAGTACGCGCAAGACTACGATACCGTGCGGTTTACGACCACGCTCTTTCTCCCTTTAAAGTACAATGAGCATAGGATTGCTATGGGAGATCGGCATATTGAACGCGGTTTAAGTGCGATTGAAAATAGTAACTATGCAGAAGGAATACGACTTTTAAGATTGGGATTAATTCGATCACCCGGAAATTTAGAAGGCTTAGTAACTTTGGCACAAATCTATGAATTAGCCCTCGATCGAAAAGACATTGCAATAGAAATGTACATTGATGGCTTTAAACATAATGGCCTTGAAAACGATAAATTCATTGTCTCCGCCCTACAATCTCTACTCAGAAATAAAGTGGACTCAGAGATTATTGCTCTAGCTAATCAATACCTTCCCAAAAATTTTAGCCCTGGAGACAATCCAAATTTCCAAACATTAGCATTTGCAGCTGCCAATTCCTCCTTCTATAGAGGTAATTTCGATAAAACTGAAGACTACATTAACACTTTTTTACTCAATGAATCTGTCGATGGCATTATCTTGTCCTCCAAAATTAGCTGGGATCGAGGAAGTGAGTTTTCTGCTATCAAAAAACTTGAATCAGCACTCTATAAATTTCCAAAATCAGACAAACTGTACGCACAACTCAGTTATTATTACAGAGAAGTTGATGATTTTGATTCTGCTCGACGCTACGCACAGTTAAGAAATATTAAATCCCCATCTGATCCAAATCCAATTATAGACCTAATTTATCTTTACGATAAATATGACGACACCGAAAAAGTGATCGCATACAGTAAGCAAATTATTAAAAATTTTAGCGACAGCGAAATGGCCATCTATCAACTCGCTAATTTTGCCGCTTCGACTGGGAAAATAAAAATTTCTCAATTCTGCTATGAATTAGCGTTAGAAAAAGATTACGATTTAGAGAACTTCGCCTTATCACTCATTGAAGCACATATTTCAGTCGATGACTACGCAGGCGCAGTAAACTTTTCCGAAGAACTCATTGAAGAAAACCCTAAGTGGTTGAAAAATCAATGGCCTATCTTCAGCAGTCTTAGAGCTCTAGCCTCATACGGATTAAACCGACCCGACCTAGGGGAAATATACTTAGGGGAATTTCTCAGTAACGAAAACATCAAAACACAGACTTATGCTGCGGTTGCCAAACGCTTTTTTGACAATGAAATGTATTCGCAGGCTCAAAAAATATTAGAAACAGCCTACATACTAGAGGAGAACAGCCAACGCATTCTCAATGATTTGATACGCGTCAATCTCAAACTAGGTAATACAGATAACTTGGGAGTCCAAATAAAGAAATTACTGCAAACGCGTCGCCCCGATAAAAAATTACTCCAAGAAGCTTATGATCAACTCGGTAGCGATTTATTCATATTCACCAATAATCGCAGCGCCATACTGATGGAACTCAATGCTATCCTCAGGGAAAATATTTAGAGGAGCGTTTTAAAAAAAAGCATCTAGCTAAAGCAATTAATTACTTAAAAAGAGCGACCCAGTCACAAAGAACAACAAATAACACCTAGCCTCGATTAATCAAATCAGATTGATCGCCAACTGAATCTCGACTCCCAAAGAGTTTTTGAAGAATCAACAAAAAGCGATCGTTTTGTTCTTCTCGCCCAATGGTAACTCGAATGTACTCAGGCAGTCCATAATTAGCTAAGGGTCGGACAATAATACCTTGCTCCTGAAGTCTTTCAAAGACCACCTGACCATCGCCCACATCGACAAAAACAAAATTTGCTGAGCCACCGTATACAGTATAATTGAGTCGCTTTAACCCTTCGATCAATTGTATCTTTCCCCGCTCATTTTCTCGGCG
>MDTB01006482.1_pt1 | contig 11934 bp, 11 predicted proteins | sample 811161 | NCBI WGS metagenome assembly MDTB01 (sample SAMN05326650, study PRJNA326480) | marine metagenome | isolation source: seawater | place: Mediterranean Sea | collected 2009 | reverse complement strand
GATGATTTGATGATTTGATGATTTGATGATTTGATGATTTGATGATTTGATGATTTGATGATTTGATGATTTGATGATTTGATGATTTGATGAGTTCTTTTACTCAAAAGGGTGCTGCCCTTATGTTAAGTAAGATTCATGATTTGTAATACTTAGTTATTTTAAAGATTATTTTCCGGGCAAGAAATGTAATAAAACTTAGTTCGCCACTGCATCACCTGTTGAAATAGGAGTATTATCATAAGAGCGATATAAAAGTTAAGTATATAAAAAATTAGTTAGATTTCCGATTAAATTTAATATTAGAGCAGGTGAATGGCAATAACACAATCAATGCATATCATGCGGCGGGGTACTTCTACATAAAATATTCTGCGTCAGTGCGCTGCTCTACTTTTCTGTCTTCAATAGCAAGATATTTTTAGCCCTAATTAGTGCTACAGAGAGATAGCGAACATAGCATTATTTTTCTTAGTAAGCTGAGTGTTGATGGGAAGAACTCCCAAAAATTTTGTGGTTACTTTAGACTTAATATTGATTACTAAAAAGATGGGCGGAGAGCAATCCTAGATCCGGTAAAGAGTTTAAAATGTCACAAAAGGATAATCTCAAAGGGCTCTCATCATGGTATAAACGAGGTGATGTTGAAAAGCGTTGGATATATCAGAGCTAATTAACAGCATAATACCAAAAATGATTAGGTATTATTCATGTTGGAGAATACGTAACCAACTTTTTTTAATCCTCTGGAGAAGCACGCTTGCGATGATATTCAGGACTGATTTGAGGGATTGGCATGGATTTTAAAGACTTTATAGATGATGCTAAGAGTAAGATTCTCGGCGAGAAGGCTAAAGGGGAAAATGCGCGAGAGGGATTTGTTGATGGCGTTTCCAGTATTCTCGGCAAAGGACAGGAGATGGCCAGCGATGTGGCTATCGCACTTGTAAATGATTTCAATGAGATGCTCCCCGTGCTTTCTTTAGCTGGATATAATCTGCGACAGCTAGAGGTAGAACTTGGAGTTCCTCCAAAGATCATTTCTCACTTTGTATTTGACGGTGAAAAAACTGTTGAACCCCATATTGCGCTTGAGCGCTTGACAGATAACAGAATGGGCTACAATCTGATGAAAGCTCTGATGTATGCTGAGAAAAATAAGAGTACGTTTTCGTTCACTGGCATGGAGTTTGACCACATAGAGATAGAAATGGGTGTCATACCAAGTGTCAGGCTCTGTTACTCTCCGGAGTCGCGTTGCGGGCGCTTGACCGAACCGTCACGCGAGTAAATTTGTTACCACGTCGTATTGAAACATTTGCCATAACCACATCTTTCGCGACTACTAGGAGGGCATCCGGTCAAGAGCGGCCCAACCACTTAGATCACGTTTGCTGGGCCGGATTCGCCTACCTCACGCACCACTCCGCCTATGGGCACCTACTTCCCAACCGATAATATTATCCCACGGGATTTTGACTTCGCACTCAGTATCCAGACGATGAACTGTTACATGTTGCTGACTAATCCCCGTGTTGCTAAAAATGCCAGGGGACACACAATGACAATAATGGCGAGCTCCATCTACACCGAAAAAATCTAAGGCCACCGAGAACTCTCTGGTTAATGCGTCGAGAAGTGAATACTTCTGAGTATTTGTCTCCATCTCTTTTTCCTTAATCCTTAATCTTTAAATTTCTACGTTGACTGCAGCGCTAATGGTTTAATTTTTTCTTCAATCTAGTTAAGAGATTTATTTAAGCGGCAGTAGACGCTAACTCGACATTTTGTAAGGATAAAAGTCTTTCAAAATTATGCTAGTTAATGGTTATAGGTAAAATTAAAAGCGGTCTCTTGATAATGAATTTTTACAATAAATGCTTTCCAAAGTGCGCAACGTCTGCACTCAGAATAAACTGAGGTGGAGGCTATATTTTTAAAATAATTTTATCTTTGTTGCCATCGATTTTTATGAGACGCTTGCCTATCTCTGAGTTGTTGGAAATAGTGATGACGTAATAGCCCTTGAAGCCGAAAATTTTAGCGGCCCCGAGCTTATCAGTCTTGGTTGACACATGAGTGCGCCACCGCTGATTAATTAGATGAAGCCAGACCTTTCCGTTCAATGGTAGGGAAAAATCCCAGTTTAAAAGACCACGGTTTTCCGGAATATTTATGGGCTTTTCTCCAGCTCGAGATCTTTTAGTGAGTTTATTCAACAAAGTCCAGGCAACAATGCCGTTTACTCTCGGATGCGAGAACAGGACCGTCATATAATTTTCAGTCATTTCGGCGCGTCGAAACTCGGTCGGCGAGAAGCGTGGACTTGTGTCGACTACTTCAAACTCGGTCGCCGTGATTGGTAATTCAAAAATGGCTAGGCGTTCCAAGCGCTGGTACACCATGTCCGGTGTTATGTCATTGGTCCGGAAACGCGCCTGCACTCCTATACCCTCGATTGTTCCCCCATCTTTACGGATTGACTTTATCGTGTTGATATACCTACGAATTCTATCTTGTTGTCTTGTTGGCGCTGAGATAATGCGGTTTTCATTAATATAGAGTGTAGAGTAGTCATTAAGCCGATGTTTAGCTGCAAGTAAAAACCATTGAGCCATCGAACGTTGACCTAAAACTTTCTGTATATCTTGGTTTCCAAGAGGTTCGTTCAAAACATCCCATGCGACAACATCCCACTTTTTTGACGCCTCGATTATTTGGTTGTTAACAAATTGATTCAGCCCCTTTGCATCAGTGGTGTCTTTAAAACGTAATGCATCTTGGTGCATATGTCTCCATCCGGGCCAGATCAGGGTATGCCCTCTAACGGTGATCGCATTATCTCTCGCCCAAATCAAAACTTCTGGGATATGTTGACTGAGGGTATCCTTATGTTTGTATTTGAGCGCATTCTCAAAACCAATTTGATTCCCAAATAAGTGCACATATTTACGGATCATATTAAATTGTTTGATACTGAAGACTGTCCCGAATTGAAACTCGTGTCGAACTAGTTCTGCATCTATGGTTGCACCGGATATTGGATTACCAGCATCATCCTCTAATATAAGGGTTAACTGTTTTTTACGATAGCGCTCAATCCGCTGCTGGGCAGCATGTCGCCAAGCCTTCTTACCAATCCACTCTGTATTGTTTGTGTGTTCTTCAATTAATCCCTCAATACCTTTTAGATCACGCCCATCATAAGTGACTGCGTAAAGTGTAGGGTTCAATAAATAAAACGTAACGACCAAAACGATAATTGAGCGCATTTTTTTATTTCTAATACCCACTGCCGATCAAGGCTCCTCGTCATTCATATCAGTCAAATGATAGATCAAAAATTTCTCAAATCAGATCTCGACAAAAATCAGTCACATGACATAGTCTAGCGTTAATGTTAAGGGATAATCCAGCGCGTTTTTCGATTTTTATTTATTAACTCCGGAGTATCTACCGTTTTAAGAGTCTGACTTAACCAGCTAAGAAGAGTCAATCTATCAATTAGAAACTGAATATTAAAAAAACATGGGGATTATATTGTGGATGAAGTGCTCGTAACGGGTGGATCTGGTTTCATTGCCCTCCATTGTATCCAACAACTTTTGAGTCTAGGATTTAAGGTGCGGTGCACCGTTCGATCTGAAAAAAAGGAATTGGAAGTAATCAAAGCGATGCAGCACCATTCTTCGAACTCAGATTTGTTAACGATTGTCTTTGCAGATTTGATGAATGATGAGGGGTGGGAAGACGCGGTGAAGGGCTGCAAATATGTGCTCCATATTGCATCGCCCTTCGTCACACAAGAGCCTGCTAACGAAGATATTTTAATTAGACCAGCGGTTAATGGAACGATCAGATTGCTCAATGCGTGTACGGTTCATCAAGTCGAAAAAGTGGTGTTGACATCCTCATTTGTAGCTATTGGATATGGTCATGCTGAGCCAAAAATTTATGATGAAAGAGATTGGACTCAGTACAACGATAGATCTGTTACTGCCTATGCAAAGAGCAAAACACTTGCTGAAAAGACTGCTTGGGACTTTGTGCAATCGCTCGATGAGAAAAGGCGATTTAAACTAACTGTCCTGAATCCAGCTGGTGTTATGGGGCCAATGCTTTCTGATGATATTGGTACTACAAATGCAGAACTTTTGCTGTTATTAAGAGGGAAGTTCCCCAGGGTTCCGAAACTTCATGTCGGATGGGTTGATGTAAGAGACGTTGCCAAAGCACATATCACTGCTATGACATGTGCAAGCACTGATAATGAGAGAATCATTTTATGTAAAAAAGAATTCTGGCTAGTTGAGATAGCAGAAATGTTTAGAAAAGCTGGATTTGTAAAGCCATCGGTCAAGGAGATGCCAAATGTTATAGTAAAAATTTTGGCTTTATTCATGAAGGACCTGTCTGGAATCGCAAATTATGTTGGACAAGAGGTTTACGCAAATAAAGACAAAGCGAAAGGGATTTTTGACTGGAAATTTATTTCTATTGAAGAATCGGCAGCAGAAACTGCACATCAGCTCGATAGAATGGGTTTAGTCAACTAACTAATCACTAAATTTCTATAAGTTATTCTGTGTATGATTAACCTGTTTCCCTCCGAGAGACTGGTTGGATATGCGTGTTATACTTTTTTCCTTATTGGAAAAATAACTAAAAGTGAGGAAAAAAAAGATTATTAAGTCTCAGCTAAATCAACGCTTATGGAACAAACATGCGAATTTCTAATGGTTATTGGGTCTTCTACCTACTGGCTCTTTTTGTGAGTAGCTTTGCTAATGCGGATATCCCAGAAAACCCTGACAAAATTGATGGGGCTCGTAGCTTTGTCTATAAAAAAGTTGATGATATCAAACTTAGGCTTCATGTATTTGGTAGCGATAGCGATCAACTAGTACCCAAGCCTTTAATAGTATTCTTTTTTGGTGGCGGTTTTAAACATGGGTCAGTAGCGCAATTTGTGCCTCATTGTAAACTTTTAGCTAATCTAGGAATGATTTCAGTTGTGGCCGATTATAGGGTAAAGCTTAGGCATGGGACCACTCCTGCTGAAGCGATAGAGGACGGGATAGACGCGATCCTTTGGCTGAGATCGAAATCCAGTGAGCTAAATTTCAATGCGAATAAAGTTATTGCTGGGGGTGGATCATCTGGTGGGTATCTCGCCGCTGTCGCTGCGCACTTCGATGTTGATCCAGGGTCGAAAGATCTGGGTAGCAGGCCTAATGCTCTAGCTCTTTTCAATCCCGGACTCGGATATCCAAAGAATAAGTGGAGATTCTCAGATGGGTTCGAAAAGTATTCTCCCTACATGAATCTCGATGATAATTCCGTTCCTACCTTTATTGCCCATGGCAAGGATGATAGTGTGGTTCCATATTTACATGCAGAAAAATATTGCGAAAAACTTAAGGATTTGGGAGGTTATTGCGAGTTACATGGTTATGATAATGCTGAACATGCATTTTTCAACTTGAACAAGCATCAGGGCAGGTACTATCGAGACACCACCTCCAAACTTGTAGAGTTCTTACAAATGAATAATTACCTTTAATTTCTGGAAAGTCCGGATAATCATAAGTGTGAAAAAATGTGTTCTTCAAAATCTGATTCTTTTTAAGTTTTTTCGTGCTATCGTTGACAAATCTGGTCAAAGGAAGAGCGTTCTGAATCTGAGGCTTATAATCCTTTTACTCCTACCAAACCTACTGTACGCGAGTAGCGAAGACACAATTCTTGATATCGCATACGGTGACCTCCATCCTCTTCAGAAGATGGATTTTTATCCTGGCAGCTCTAAACGATCGATTATGTATCTTCATGGAAAGGGCTGGGTTGCGGGCGATAAACGTGACCTATATCAGGGGATAAAGCCTTTTATCAGAGGCGAATTCAACGTATTCAGTGTCAATTTCCGAGTGGGTCATGTAACCGCACCGAAAGCGATTGAGGACGTCCTTTGCGCGTATCAATATATTGAATCCTACTCAGAGTCAGTTGGACTCTCACCCCGACACATATCGATTATGGGACGGAGCGCAGGTGGGCACCTCGCACTCACAGCTGGCTTGATCATTTCGAGTAATAAAAGCCATATCTGTAAATCAAGCTACTCTCCATTTGCAGTGATTAATTTATTTGGCATCACAGATTTGTTGGGGCTCCACCAGTATGATACGAACTCTCCCTTGGCCGATCCGAAACATAATTTTCCGAGAAAATGGATTGGCGATACTCTGAGAGTTGAGGCCATTTCCCAACAGTTTTCTCCAATAAATCTCATCCACTCACAGGCCCCAAAAATCCTCTCTTTTCACGGTACGAAGGATTCGGTTGTACCTTTTCGCCAGGCGAAGAGGTTTCATGATTTACTTGAGACTCCTAATGAGCTTTATCCCATGCCCGATAAAAAACATGGCGATTTTGGACCTATCGGTTGGAGAATAATTGTTTCTAAGATAAAGACCTTTTTGCGTTCTTGAATCTTTTCAATAGATCCAGTTTCTCAACACGTTAGATCAGGATGCGATTTATATTGTTGGAACGATCTATATCCTCAATTCTAAGGATTACAATAATTAGTGTGCGTATCATTAGTTAAAAGACTGATTCTTTAAAGGTGCAGTAATATTCTTATAGAATTGAACTATTATGGGAACTCATTCGAAAACGCTTAAAATAGGTGTGATTGTGTACTTGGTCACTTCTTGTTCATTTACTGGATCACTTTTCTACGAGAGGATCGATAAGTATCTCGGTAATTATTTAAAACAATTTGCTGATTTTTCTGAGCAACAAAAATCGCAGATTGACGACTTTACTCGTGGATATAAAGAATTTTTAGTAAAAAAAGAGCTTACAAAAATGAGGGCAATACTCGTAGAGTTGAAGGGAATGAATCATGCGAATGTTGAGACATTACTTGTAGCAACAGAATCTCATTTCCGTACGTTTCTAAAAACTACAAACCGGTATTTTGAACAGCATTTTGTTGCGCTATCAAGAACTCTCACAGAGCCTCAAGTTCTGCAAATCAAAGATTACCTTTCTCCCACAAAAGACAGAAACTCAAATGATAAGGAGTAAATCAGTTTCTCTAAAAAGGTTGTGGATCGTTACAGAAGTGGATTTGAAAGAGTCGGTATCAGACTTGACAAAAATCAGACAGAAATGATTTCCCGAGACTCTCGTCATATTAACGAACTTGCTTCAGAATGGAGAGAATTCCAAAATGACTGGACCAATGACCTCAGCGAATTACTTATTAGAAAAAACGAGCCAAACTCTGAGGATGCTCTAATTTTTCATTTAAGGCGACAAAATGAGATTGGTGATCCTAATTTTAGGAAGAGGGTTGAAGAAAATCGATTGATAGTGATAGGTGTAGTAGTAAAAATTTTTCATTCACTTTCTCCGGATCAGAAAAAGAAATTTTTTCAAAAATTAGATTTCTTTATATCGGTTATTGACAGAATCATTGAAAGACGAAGTGGATGAGTGGTTAAAAAGCTCTTGTTAATATAAATCATGAAGACACACGGAAATTGTCAAGTGGTGCATTTAATAGGTAACTTCTGCTGGGTGAAATGCAATCCCCACTGAGCACGCGAGGAAAAAATTTATGCTTTCAAAGAGTGCGGACGACATAGTTAATAAATCTATGCCGTTGAGCTCGGCTCCAATCCTTGTTGCGATTATGAGGCCTTTAGAGGAGCATCTGGTCCAGCTTAGACGCCTTTGCCAAGAGTAGGGTATAATTACCCATGCCGCCGGCAGTAATGGCCCTAGATATAAAAAATGTTGTGGTATAAGTTTCTGACCTAGAGAGATTCCTTTGGGTTTTATATTGCCACTGAGCGTTGTTGAGTGAAGATGAGAATGCGGCGTATGTTTCTGTTGTTTATGATGGGCTCCTAAAGAGCTTAAAGACGGGGAGTTGTGTAAATGGAAATTAAATTACCCTCGCTAGTATATTTGGGTGTTTTCTCTATAATTTTGCTTTCTGCATGTGAAGCTGAAAACAATAGTGCTGTAAGTGAAACTCCAGAATATGCCGTGCTTGGGGATTCTAACCATTATTCGGTGGAATTTGAGAACGATTTGCTAAAGATAATTCGTGCGACTTATAAACCTGGAGAACAATCAGTTACGCGTAAGTATGGACGTTTCATTGGCCTACATCTCACTGATATCGATAATTTGCTTACGATGCCCGACGGACGCACAAGATCCGATAAAAGGCAAGCCCATTATGTTTGGGAATCTAACCCCGGTGAAACTTACGCTGTAAAAAATATGCGGCAGCAACCAACAGAGTCTATTTTTGTGCAAATAAAGGGCAATTATAGACCATCTATTACCACTGTTGCTAACGGATTTGACTCAGAAGGAACTCAGATAATGCGAACACTTTTACTGCAAGGGGATGGTTTTCGTGTCTATAAGTCGTTGTTTCCCTCGGGGGCTACAGAGCCTGAACATAGTCACAATGCTAAGGTGGCGGTGTTTTTAAATGGTGGTCATATCGGAGTTCAAAAATCGAATGGCGAAGAAATTGAGGTAAAGCGCTTACCTGGTGAGGCTGTTTATGGGGATGAGGTGGTTCACATGGCCAAAAACATGGGCCCAACAACCATAGAGGTGGTTATTTTTGAACTAATGTGAACTATCAAAAAATTTTTTAAGTCAATTTTCATGATCATTTTTTTGAGTTTAATAGGAAATATGGAGAGTGTACTTCCGAATAAAACATATTTTAAGCGGATGGTAATCTGCTAGGATTATATAAAATGCCAGGACTACAATAAGCACCAATGACCGAATTTATCAGAACACCAGATGAACATTTTGCGGCGCTTGAGGACTTTAAGTTCCGCCCCAATTATCATAAGTGGCAAGATATGAGAGTTCATTATCTTGACGAGGGACCGAGGGATGGGCCAGTTATGTTACTGCTACATGGAATGCCTACGTGGAGTTACCTCTACCGAGACTTTATTCTACCGCTATCACAGGCTGGGTACAGATGCATAGCGCCAGATCATTTAGGATTTGGGCGATCGGATAAACCGACAGATATGCATTGGTATACTATTGCTCGGCATACCGAGGTCCTATCCACACTTCTGATCGATCTAGATCTGAAAAACGTTAATCTTGTTTGCCAGGACTGGGGGGGACCTATAGGTTTAGCTCAGGCTGCCATGATGCCTGATCGATTCGACAGATTAATCATTATGAATACTTGGTTACATCATCCAGAGTACGAGTACTGCGAAAACGTTAATCAATGGATTTCTGCATGGAAAGATGAGGGTTTTTTTTGTGTGTGAAAAACCTGCTGTTGCCCTTATACCATTATTGGATGCAGGATTGATAACTCGTAAGGATCTTTATGAGGCGTCGGTCAATGGCACAGAACCACCAATGTCTGATAACGCAAGACAAATGTATAACGGTTACTTCGCACCTTTAAAAAATCTTCCTGATGAGGCATACAATGGTTATCGGCGGTTTCCTCTGTCAATTCCAATTTATAGCTACCATAACGGTAATTCCGCAGCCCAAGCAATGCATTATCAAATGCTTTTAACATGGGACAAAAAAGTCGACTTTATCTGGGGTCTTGAGGATGAAATCTTCACTGAGAGTCTCGGTAGGAAATGGTGCAAACAGATGAATGGTTCTTTCACACCAGTTGCGGGTGCTGGACACTTCCTTCAAAACACTCACGCTAGGGAAATAGTAAATCATATACTTCGCTGCGCTTGAAAAATACGTTATTGAATTCGTTGATGATGCAATATCCGGTAGCATGCTAGTGACAAACTCTGAGTGTGCGTAATTCACTGGTATCAACTATTGCATTGCTTCTGTTTTTAGTAGTTACGGAAGCCACAATGGTTTTTCACCTTAAACAGAGGTGTGGCATAGATTTAGTGATAGTGTGTGGAACCTTTTTCACCAATTTTTTAATAAAATTTGATAATGCTATTCAAACTCATGGAAATATATATTGTGTCTGTAAAGAAATTCGATCATTTTGTAATCATAATAAAAACATATATATGGAGAGTCCAATGAACCACATCGCTAATAATTTTCTTAGAATATCCTGAGGCAAATAATGAGCAATTTCAGCTCCGAATTTCGCAGTAAAACTACTAGTAACTGAGATCCCAATTAATGCCGGTAAATATACATACCCGAGACTCAAATTCGGCAACACTTTTACATTCATTCCAGCAATAACATACCCAAGTGTTCCAAAAATTGCGATGGGTATACCACATGCAGCAGAGGTGCCAATTGCAGTCTTTAGATTTAATCCTGTCGCTCTAAAATATGGCACTGAAAATGTACCCCCACCTATGCCAAGAATCGACGAGAGAAATCCAATTGACGTGCCAGCTAAAACTGACTTCGGCCGACTTGAGGTGATGTCTGTTTTTGTGAAACGAATATCGAAAAGAGTTTGAAACCCTACAAATGCTAAAAATGTTGCGATAGTCATTTTAAGTGCTATTCCTGCAATTTGTCCGGCGACTATTGCACCACAAAAAGAACCGAAAACAATGCCCACTGAAATAACTTTTAGTTGGCTAAAGTCTATTGATTTTTTTCTCTTATGAGCATTTGAAGAGGATAAGCTCGTAAAAATAATACAAGAAATTGAAGAGCCTGTAGCGAGATGAATAATAACCTCATTGTTAAACCCCAAATTAACGAAGATTCCTATCAACACTGGAACAATTATAAGTCCTCCACCAATGCCAAACATTCCTGCCAAGAGACCTGCTAGAATTCCGACGGCTGAGAAGGCTAAAATTTCGTCAAACATTCTTAAACTCTTTGAGAAGCCACATAGCTAAAAAGTTTGTGGTCAATTTATCGATCGCTAAAGCTAAACGAAAAAAGTTAAATTCATTAATCAGGATCCTATTTTATACTAACTCGTTAAGGGAACTATTGTAGTCTATTGTATAAATACAAATGCTGCTGGCATATCAAATCTGTGTAAACTCAAAATTCAGTCGGTTATAAAATTTTGGTTTAACGAAAACTATTTCTTTATTGTGCCGTCTTTTTACCTGTTTTGTTGATAGCTCTCAGACCCCACGCTTGATAATTACAGCATAACGATCAGCTTCGATCTCCAATGGAGACGTGCCAAGAAAAAAGCATTAAAGACCGGGCTAAAAGAATTCTCCACCGAGCGAGATTAACTGGCAAAAAGTACCTCGGACTTCGAGCATGTAGACAGAGAAGTGCAGCCTTTACACCGCTTGTAGATCTCAGCAACGCACAGGATTTGCCGTTGAAAACTTGGTGCGAGGGATTGAGTAAATAATTTGTAAACAAGTAAACCCAAATAAACGCAAAAATTAGTGTTTTAATGGTGCACTTGGAGTAATTTGCAGCCCGTCAACAGCCCTATAAGCTATGTTAGCTCATTATAAATCATAGAGCTAAACAGCTAAGTTCGCTGATAAAGGCGTAGAAATGCCCACTCTACATGGTTTAGTAGCTTCACAGCTTTACAAGGTTAGGTATAAGAATAGGCTACCCTTTCAGGTATCTATAGGTTTGGTGGGGCTTTTTAGGCTAGTAGGGCTGTAAAGTAGATATCAATCACAATCTTGAAAGTTAGATGCTCAGAACTTGGCGGCTAGTGCTATTTACTGTTTAGTTATTAATCCTTTCAGTATCATAATACTAGACTTATTCCGTTTATCTAAAAAATCAGTATCTTTTTTTATATAGTTTCTCCACCAACTTAACGGACTCCAAGGAGGAACAACATGATGAATACTCGTAATAAATATTTAACCTCTTTATCTTTATCTTTATCTTTATCTTTATCACTCGCACTATTATTGGCTCCAATAACAGGGTATGCAAATCATGATAGTAACAATAGTTGGG
>MDTB01025705.1_pt1 | contig 11936 bp, 8 predicted proteins | sample 811161 | NCBI WGS metagenome assembly MDTB01 (sample SAMN05326650, study PRJNA326480) | marine metagenome | isolation source: seawater | place: Mediterranean Sea | collected 2009 | reverse complement strand
CTCCACCATTATTTCTTTTATTTCAACATTTCTTTCTGTCTCTTTTGGTGCCTTTATTGCTTATGGTGTTTCCCGATATAAAGTTTTATCCGAGACCCGAATGTTTCAGCTTCTCATGTTACGAATGGTGCCACCTATCGTTCTTGTTGGACCTTTATCACTGTATTACACTACTATCGGACTAATAGACTCACTAACAGGGCTTATCGCCATCTATTTCATCACAACACTTCCATATGCAGTTTGGATGACAAAAAGCTTTATCGACGAGGTACCAATAGAGCTAGAGCAGGCAGCTGAGATAATGGGAGCAAATAGATGGACAATTATTACCGAAGTCGTGTTTCCGGTAATCCGTTCCGGTCTTTTAGCAACCTTCTTGTTTATTTTGATTCTCACATGGTCAGAATATCTCGTAGCTTTTATTTTATCAAAAACAGATGCTGTTACACTTCCCGTCGAACTTGCAAAATATGAGGGCTCATCAGAAGGTCGGGTCTATGGCAGGCAAGCAGCATTATCGGTAGGCATTACAATACCGCTGATAATAGTTGGTATAACTATCCGCAAACATCTGGCGCGCGGATTTAGTTTTGGAATGATTAGAAAATAGGTTGGGATTACAAATGAGCCATATTCAAATAAAGTCACTCAAAAAATCTTTTGGAATCGTTGATGCTGTAAAAAACATTAATTTCGATATTGATGATGGACAATTTGTGGTGCTTGTAGGTCCCTCTGGATGCGGTAAAACAACTACTTTAAGAATGCTTGCGGGATTTGAAGACCCAACAGATGGAGAAATCCTTATTGGTGAAAATGTCGTGAATGATATTGAACCTGGCAAAAGAGGTATTGGAATGGTGTTTCAAAACCATGCATTGTTCCCTAACAAGACAGTGGAAGATAATATAAAGTTTGGTTTACGGATGAAGAAAGTATCTGCGAGTGAAATGGAGCAGAAGGTAGCAGAAGTATCAGAACTTGTTCAAATTGGACATCTTTTGAAGAAAATGCCGTTTCAATGTTCAGGCGGTGAATCGCAAAGAATTGCACTTGCTAGAACACTCGTAACTGAGCCACAGATATTTCTGTTAGATGAGCCATTATCTAGTTTGGATGCGAAGTTGCGTCGAGAATTAAGAGCTGAATGTGGAAGAATTCACAAAGAGCTAGGTAAAACCTTTATCTATGTAACTCATGACCAGGAAGAGGCCATGACGTTAGCAGACAAAATAGTTATTATGAACAAAGGAGACATCGAACAAATCGGAACCCCAGACGAAATTTATAATAACCCCAAGAATTTTTTTGTTGCAGACTTTTTTGGATCCCCTTCAATGAATTTCTGCAAAGGAAAAACTAGTGGAAATACTATAAACACAAAGTATTTTAGCGTTAAATTAGCCGCGAATGAAGCAAAAAACTTACCGTCAGAGGTTACAATTGGTATTCGGCCCGAAAAAACATTTATAAAAGAATCAAAGGCAAAGAACGCTCATAATATTCAGGTTATCGAACCTCTCGGCAGAGAAAAACTAATCTATCTCGATGCCAGAACAGATGAAAAATTTGTCTCTTTAATGACTAGTGAGTCAGCAACAGAAATCAACGATGATATTTCGGTCAGTGTAAGCGTTGACGCTAAAGACATATTTATTTTCGACTTGGACGGGAATAGACTAAAATAGAGTTTTAGATTGGTTTTTTTTAGAGAAATCCCATCGCTTTTCAGTCTAACCTAGCGCTTGGGTTACACCATACACCGGAGTGAGTGATATCGCCTATGCCGATGGAAAAGCAAAAATTTAATGTAGTGGAAGCATCAATTGACGACTTGCACAGCGCAATTAAGTCCGGTGAAGTAACGTTAGTTGAAGTTGTCCAAAGCTATATAGAGCGAGTTAAAGCATATAACGGTGTTTCTTGTATGCTTGTTACTGAAGATGGTTCTGATATTGCAAAAGCGCCGGGCGTATTGCGGGGCGGGCAGGCAATCGAATTCCCAACAAAAACAATTAAAGTCGATGATGTCCTTCCTAATAGAGAAAATTACAAAGGCCCCCCACTCGAATTTGGCAGAATGGAGAAAACAGCATCAAAAGATGACGTTTACCAGCAATTCGGTATGATTGCAGGAATACCGAATGCGGGACAGGTCAATAGCCTGTCAACTCTTAATATTCGTGGTGAGCGCTCTGTGACTTGCTGGGGAGATTATGACAGACATCCTTCTCTAGGCCCGCTTCCTGAGGATGCTCCCGCTGTATGTGAGTATTTTAGAAAGCAGCCTGATGCGCTAGAGAGGGCAGCTGAATTAGACGCTAAGTATGGTAGCAATCCAGATCTAGAAACTATGCCTATGTATGGTGTGACTTTTTCGTTTAAGGATCCATTCGATACTAAGGATATGCGTTCAACTGGAGGGGCTGACACAGCTTATGACATTGATTTTCCCGCACGTGATCATAAGCTTGTCAAACAGCTGAGAGACAAAGGTGCTATCATATTTGCTAAAGCAGTGAACACCGAATATAATGGAAGAGCAGGCGATCCTGGCGGCAACCATAAACCAACACAAATACTCCCCTCTACATTAGGGTATCAACGTTCAAGTTGGGGCGGCAATCCCTCTAATCCGTATGATACAACAAGAGCTGCTTCTCTTGGTTCAAGTTCAGGTTCAGCTGTATCTGTTAGCACTAATTTAGTTATGGCAAGCCTAGGTGAAGAAACAAGAGCTTCATGTAGAGGACCATCAAACCATAATGCAATTAGTCTTATTCTACCCCATAAGGCTATGATTGGGTTTGACGGAGGTGCTATCGGAGCCGACATCTACTGCGATCGAACAGGTGTCCATGGAAAATCACTTCCAGATTGCGCAAAGATTCTAGATGCCTTAAAGGATCCTAAGCAAGGCTTTTATGATGAGCGAGATCCCTACACCACCGTCCCACGTTCATCTATTATTCAAACAACTTTTGCTAGCAATCTTGCAAATGAAACAGGTAAGCCGTCACTAGAAGGGGTACGCTTAGGGTTAGTTTCAGAGTCACTTGTCTACCCTAAGGACTCAATAACCGAAAAGCCAATAGTAGATGCTGCAATATCCGAGATAAAAGACATTCTTAGCCAGAAGCTTGGCTCTACTATATTGCAGTCTTCTGATCCGTTATGGCAACGAGAGCCAGAAATGGAATCAATGGAAGTAGATTTCCGCAGAGCTTTAACACGGCTACTTCCTGTTTTTATGCCAGATATACTATTTCGCTTGGATAATAAAGGACTCCCTATTTTTGTTGATTTTGCAAAAGCGATTAAACCAACAGAATTTCTTCCAGGAAAGATATTTGGAACGGGCACATTAGATCCGATTGATTATATGGTTGGTCTTGCTGAAGGCAGTATTGCTCCTCCACGGAATTTAACGATTGCTTCTATTCAAGAACAAAAGCTAGCAAATAGTTTTCGCTTTCATATAAGTCAGTATCTACTTCGAAGGGCAGAGGACTGGAAATCGGCTGGTTTTCACGAGGCACTGGATAATTGGACAACATTAAATGCACGCTCTAAATTTTGGGGGGACGACCAACGAGCCGGCTTCAAAAATTGGGAAGAAACCGCAGATCCACGAAACGCCCTTGACGGTAGACAAGGCGTAAATGAACGTATCATGCTGCGCGAATTATTAAGACGAATCGATATGATGGTATTAATTGAAAATAAATTAGACGCTTTTGTTCGCCTTCATACTCCATGGGCGCCAGGTATTATAGGTCAGCCTCATCAATATGACACCATCCATAATTTGCGACCAGAAAGTTTATATGGCCCAAACGCAGGTTTATCTGAAATACTGGTTCCAGCAGGGTTTGTTACAACAACATATGACCCTATTTTCACGCTTAATGCTGATGGAACAAAATATATTTCCAAAGCAACCGATAAACCAACCAAATTAGAAGAGCCAGGGTTACCTTTCTCTCTTGTATTTCGGTCTGAACCGGGGACGGAAGATACATTGTTATCGATTGCTTCAACATATGAAACTGCATCAAAGCGCCGAATACCACCTCCGAATTTTGGCCAGCTTTAGTCCTATTTCTAGTCCTGCCAGTGCTTTGCTTTAGCTATCAGCGCCGACATGACTCTGGGCGGATAGTCTGTAATGATAGCATCAACACCAAGTTCAATCATTGCATCGATATCATTAGGCTCATTGACGGTCCAAACAATTACAATCAAATTATTTTCGCGAGCAGATAAAAGTCTATCTTGCGTTATATCTTTAAAATATGGACACCAAAAAGAGCCACCCAACTCGCTAATTTTTTCTATAAAAGCGTTAGATTTTTCTGCTGGACCCCCCGCATACACCTCTAATGAGTGATAGTTTTTGCTCTCATATCGATAGCCTTTTTTTGTTAGGAATGAGGTTATGATTTCCGGATCCTTTTTTTTACACTCCCACAATAATGACCAGTCAAAGCTATGCAGAAGAACTTTGTTTTCAAGGTTAGTATTTCTTATTTGTTCTGTAAGAAGACTAGCTATATTTTTTCTATCTTGGCTCGAGAAACCAGGTTCTGATTTAATTTCAACCATCAAGCGCACATTTTCAAAGGTAGGCTGCTGTTGCATTTTATCAAACAATTCCTGAAGAGTAGGCATATAGATGCCGTCTAGCTGCGCTTGCTCTGGGAAACGTTTTCCATAATCACTATCAAGATCCAATTTACCAATTTCATAGTTCTTAATCTGTTCAACCGTTAGCGATGAGACTTTAATAATTTCCTTTACAAACCCGCCATTAACATCTCTGCTAGTAAAGGGGTTGATGTTAGAATTATGAGTAATTATTGGAGTTTTATCTTCTGAGAACACGACATCTAGCTCCATTAGGTTGATGCCTATTTTCAAATTATTATCGAATCCAACCATACTATTTTCTGGGAACAAACCCCGAGCACCGCGATGTCCGACAATACGTATTATTTCAGCGGAGCCTCGAAAAGCATCAAGTAGCGGCTCACATCTCACCCCGCAGACTGACCTTTTGCAATTTTAAGTGCTTTTGCGCGCAGTTGTACCTTTTGAACTTTTCCAGTAGATGTCTTACTAATAGAGCCAAACACAAATAAACTCGGTAGTTTAAACCCTGCTAAATACTGTTTGCACCACTCTCTAAGCTCACTGCTGGAAAGCTTGCATCCGGTTTTTAATTCCACAAAGGCACATGGAGTCTCACCCCACTTTTTATGAGGCGCTGCAACTACGGCAACCGCAGATACAGATGAGTGCTTATATAACACTTCTTCAATCTCGATGGATGAGATATTCTCGCCACCTGAAATAATTATATCCTTAAGTCTATCTTTAAGTTGAATATAGCCATCAGGATAAACCACCCCTAAATCACCAGAATGAAACCATCCATCTTTCATAGTGTCTCTGGTCGCAGAGGCATTCTTTAAATATCCCTTCATAACAATATTTCCTCGGAACATTACTTCGCCAATGGTTTTACCATCGCGTGGTACAGGCTCCATCTTTTCAGCATCAAATACGTCAAGCCCTTCAATCGCGTGATATCGTACCCCCTGACGCGCTTTTAGTGTGGCCTGAGATGCATTGGGTAAATTTGACCATTCGCTGTGCCAATCATTTATAACAGCAGGACCGTAAACTTCTGTGAGACCGTAAAGATGAGTGACATTAAATCCAGCATCATGCATATCTTGTAGGAGTTTTTCAGGGGGCGGTGCTGCGGCCGTGAAAAATTCGACCTGTTCTTCAAGAGTTTGTTTTACCTCTTCTGAAGCATCTATAATAGTTGACATCACAATAGGTGCTCCACAAAGGTGGGTAACCTTATGATGCTTTAATAACTGCCAAATCCAATCTGCTCTCACCTCTCTGAGACATATATGTATGCCGCTAACTACTGATATGCTCCAAGGAAAACACCAGCCATTACAATGAAACATTGGCAAAGTCCATAAATAAACAGCGTGTTTTTTGATTGAAGCGGTAACGATATTCCCCAGCGCAAGCAAATAGGCGCCCCGATGGTGATACACAACACCTTTTGGATCACCCGTCGTACCGGAGGTATAGTTTACACTAATTGCATCCCATTCATCTTCTGGCATTAACCAGTCATACGCATCATCACCACTTTGTAATGCTTCTTCATAATCATATTGACCTATCTCAGGATACACATGTCGAAGCTCTTTATCATTATAAGCTATGATAAGAGGTTTTCCTGCCATTGAGGCTGTGGCCTCTGATACAACTGAAGAGAAAGCCGTATCTGCTATGATAATTCTACATTCAGCATGGTCTAATTGAAACGCAATCGAAGAAGCATCAAGCCTTGTATTGATAGCATGCAAAACACCACCACACATAGGAACAGCATAATGCGCCTCCAGCATGGAGGGCGTATTTGCGAGCATTACGGAAACAGTATCTCCCCTAACAATCCCGTTTTTTGAGAGGAATGAGGCAAGCTTTCTACAACGGAGATAAAATTCTGAATAACTATATTTCTGTCCCCCATAAATTATAGCCATTCGTTTTGGATAAACACTCGCAGCACGCTCAAGGAGCGTTAGTGGTGTAAGCGGTTGATAGTTTGCAGGCGTACGTTCTAAATTTTGACTATAAATATCTGACATAAAAAAGTGCCCTGCCTTTTTCAAGCTATACTATTTGTTCTGCCATTCAGGCTTTCTTTTTGTCAAAAATGCTGAAATACCCTCTTCAGCATCCCTTTTTAGCATGTTATCTACCATGACTTCAGAGCTATATTGGTACGCCTCACCAATCGTCATTTCTGATTGCTGGTAAAATGCCTTTTTTCCAATAGCCAGGGTTAAACTAGATTTAGAAGCAATCTTACCCGCAACTGCATTTACCTCCTCAGTCAGCAACGCATCATCACAGGAGCGATTAATCAGACCGATCTGCTCAGCTCGTTTGCTATCAACCATATCACCTGTCAATAGCATCTCCATGGCATGCTTATTTGACACATTTCGTGACAACGCAACCATAGGAGTGGAACAAAATAAACCAATATTTACTCCTGGTGTGGCAAATTTTGAAGAATGTGACGCTATCGCTAAATCACAGCTTGCCACAATTTGGCACCCCGCAGCAGTTGCAATACCGTTAACTTCTGCTATTACAGGCTTGGGATGGGTTACAATTGCTTTCATTACTTCGCTGCATTTATCAAATAATTTTGTAAAATAAGCTATGCCTTTGTCTTCACTATTGCGAGCTTGGATTATCTCTTTTAAATCGTGTCCAGCGCAAAACACTATACCTTTGGCTGCTAATATGATTACTCTAATCTCAGAATTTTCAGCTGCTGCCATAATTTTTGCATAAAGCAAATCGAGCATATTTTCCGACAAAGCATTTCGTCGTTTTTCATCATTCAAGGTGAGTCGTAAAATACCACAATACACCTCCTCTAGCACAATTTCCTCTTTTCTAGGTGTCATTTAAGATCTCCCATTAGGACTTCAAAAACTTTTATTGTTGAGTTACTTTATGCTAGGAAACCACAATTTGACTAGAATTATTATTAGAGGCAATAGCACTCTCTACCACGGCTAAGTTTTTCTTAGGGTCATAAAACGGTTTTGGTACAATTTTTATCACTCGTTGCCCAAATGGTGTATGCAACTCTGCTTCTAATCCTGTTTCACTATAATCATTAAGAACCATAGCCAATGCGATATTCTTTTGAAGCCTAGGGGAGTAGATTGCAGAGGTAACATATCCAATATGCATAGCTCCTGTAACAATCTGCCAAAACTCGTTATTTGCCCCTTTTAGCATTTCTCCATCTATTTCAATACCAACTTGCCTGCGAGATACCCCTTGTTTCGCTATTTCCTGCAGAGCTTTTTTGCCTATAAAATCAGCTTCCATTTGCAAATCTACTAATCTTCCAAGTCCCAACTCAAACGGATTAGTATTTGCATCCATATCAGCATGATATGATAGCATCCCACCTTCAATTCTTCGAATAGCTGAGGTATGGCCGGGCTTTAACCCCAATGGCTGACCAACCTTCATAATATGTTCCCACAAGTCATCGCCGCGATTGCTATCACGCAGATAAATTTCATAGCCTAATTCGCTAGACCATCCCGTCCTTGATATAATTAGGGGGATACCCTGCAGATTAAATTCAGCTAACGAATAATATTTAAGTTCTCTTATGGCCTCCCCAAATAAAGCGACCATGATATCACCTGAATGTGGCCCTTGAAGCTGCAAAGGAGATACGTCAGGCTCACAAATTTCAACATTAAAGCCAGAATTTACAGCTACGCCCTGTGCCCAAAGCAAGATATCACTATCGGACAAGGAAAGCCAAAAATGATTTTCTGCTAATCGAAGCAAAACAGGGTCATTTAAAATTCCGCCATTAGCGTTTGTAACTAGAATGTACTTACATTGACCAACGGCACAGCTTGATAAATTCCGAGGTGTTAAAAGCTGCACGAAACGGGCTGCGTCTGCCCCTGTAATTTCAACCTGTCTTTGAACCGAAACATCACTCAATGTTGCTTTATTCACAAGATTCCAAAAGTTTTCCTCTGGATTACCGAAAGATCTAGGAATATACATATGATTATAGACCGAGTAGCTTTTCGCACCCCATCTCATGGTTGCTTCAAAATATGGTGATTTACGAATTTGTGTTCCAAATCCGAAATGATGGCTTTGTGTTACATTCAACATAGAAATCTCATGGAGCTAAATTTTATCTGGCATTATCGATAATCTGATCATCATAATTTGAATTGCGTTAATCCGACAAAATACTCTCCTGCAACGACTATTAATTCATAAAAATGAGTTCCACTGCACAAAATTATAGTTTTAGTGGGTATATAGGTAAGTTTAAAATGAAAAAGGACAGCCCTGAGACCGCCCAAATTCATTGGAGAGTTATGCCTCATCGTATACGACCATAAGTAAAATTATTTAGAAATTTTTGATAAGCAATTTTTTCGCAATACTGAATTTAGTTAATAATCTTTGGGAAAATAACCTACCGATCCGTTATCAGTCATAAGCGTATTTGCAGAAATAAAATGTATCAATTCACCCGAATTATATTCAATTTCGGATTTAGGGAATGACAACATAGCTAGTGCGCCGGTCGGGAATACGGGCAGATTTTCTTTTAGCCCAGACTTACATAACGATTGTGCAACCTGCGAGATCGTAGGATTATGAGCAATTACAAGAATAGTATTATACGTTAACATAGAATTGCGTATAGTTTGTATGATTTGCTCTCTATTCCCTTGATAAAGAATTTCCTCATATTGGATGCTACCTGGGCGAATTTCGGGGATACCAAAAATCAACTCAAAGGTAAGTTGTGTTCTCTTTGCTACCGAAACGATAGCGACATCTGGCTTAATCTTATTTTCTGTAAACCAAGCGCGAAGAGCCAGACAATTTTTTCGCCCACGCTTATTTAAGACACGCTCAGAATCAGCTAATTCTTTAGACCAGTCTGATTTAGCATGGCGCATAAGGATTAGGTTTATCACATTTGATCTCTGTAAAAAATATTGATAAAAGTTAATAATGCATAAAAATTTACCCAGCCCAGATAATATGCTCAAGGCAGTTATCGCGCATGTTTTTTGTTTGCATACAGATTATTGCCTGCCAATTAGGCAGCTTAATGCGACAAAACACGATATTGTCTTCTACCTTAAAACAGCCATATAATCACAAGGTATAGTTATTCAGCTTTTTTTTGGGATTTTTGTTATGTATTTTAATGGCCTTCTTCCACCCATTCGTTATTGCTTTTTATTTGGAGCACTTTTGCCTTTGTTTGGCATCTCACTTATCACTCGCTCTTTTGCCGAACCAGTTACATCACATGGTATTTCCACCTTTGGTGAGCTAAAATATAACGCTGGTTTTCAGCATTTGGATTATGTGAACCCAAATGCGCCTAAGGGCGGTGAGATGTCAATTTGGGGTTTTGGATCATTCGATTCTATGCATCCGTACAGCACAAAAGGAAGAGCAGGTCGACTATCATCTATATTTTTCGAAACCTTGTTGGAAGGTACTGCCGACGAGCCAGATTCGGCTTATGGACTAATAGCATCCTCAATGGAATATCCAGAAGATCGAAGCGAGGTAATATTTAATCTTCACCCTGAAGCCCGTTTTTCGGATGGGTCTCCGTTGACTGCAGATGATGTTGTGTTTTCCTATGAAATTCTTCGCGACAAGGGTCTTCCTTCTTTCAGAGCTGTAATTGAAAAAGAAGTTGCAAGCGCAACCGCTTTAAGCAAACACCGCGTGAAATTTATTTTTAAAGAAGGTGTTCCAACACGTGATTTGCCACAAATGGTAGGAGGTCTGCCTATATTCTCGAAAAAATATTATATGGAAACTGGCGCTAACTTTGAGGATTCCTCACTTACGCCAGCGATTGGTTCTGGGCCATATATTTTAGAAACAGTTGATGTAGGTCAGCAAATTATTTATAAGCGAAACCCAGAATACTGGGGGCGCGATTTAGCCATTAATAAAGGTCGACATAACTTTGATCGGATTAGAGTAGAATATTTTGCAGATTATAATAGTGCATTTGAAGGCTTTAAAGCGGGCACTTATCATTTCAGAAACGAAGCATCTTCGAAAATCTGGGCAACTGGGTATGACTTTCCGTCTATAGAAAAAGAGTGGGTTGTAAAAGATACCCCTCCAGATGGAACTTTGGCTACGGGGCAATCCTTCATTTTTAATCTTCGGAGAGAGCAATTTAAGGATATTCGTGTTCGCAAAGCTCTAGGGCTTATGTTTAATTTTGAATGGTCAAACAAAACTTTGTTTTATGGGATTTATGAACGCATCTCGTCTTTTTGGGAGAATAGCTATCTAAAAGCAAAAGGGCTTCCAAGTGATGGCGAACTAGCTTTTTTAAATCCTCTGAAAAACATACTACCTGACGAGATTTTTGAAGGTGAAGCTGAATTGGCGCCTACATCCTCTGTTCGACAACTTGACCGTAAGAATCTTCGCAAAGCTTCTGCTTTACTTGACGATGCTGGGTGGATAGTTGGCGATGATGGTGTTCGGCGCAATGAACAAGGTCAGGTTCTCACGCTTGAGATACTGAATGACTCACAGGCCTTTGACAGAGTAATAAATCCATTCGTTGAAAATTTGCGACGCCTTGGCGTAGATGCCGTTCACACTCGAATTGATAATGCACAAATGACAGAACGTGAACGCAGTTTTGATTTTGATATGGTGGTTGGAAATTTTAGAACTTCATTGACCTCTGGTTCGGGACTTAAACAGTATTTTGGTTCTGATTCTGCTGACTATTCTATATTTAATCTCTCTGGATATAGCAGCAGGGCAGCAGACCAGCTTATAGAGGATATACTCGCAGCTGAAGATCGGCAGACATTAAATGACGCGACACGCGCCTTAGATAGACTGCTTCGTTCTGAGGTCTTTTGGATACCTCAATGGTTTAAGAAAAAACATACCGTGGCTTATTACGATATGTATCGATACCCAGATAAATTACCTCCTTATAATCTCGGGACGCTAGATTTTTGGTGGTTTGATGAAGCCGCATTTAATAAACTTAAGTCCGAAGGCGCTTTTTAACGGGTCCGAAAGTATACCTGAATGATCCCTTACATCATAAGAAGACTTTTTCTCATTCTTCCAACACTGTTTGGAATTATGCTTATCAATTTTACACTTGTTCAATTCGTGCCTGGTGGACCAATAGAACAAATCATTGCTGGATTGGAGAGTGATGCGAGCGTTTTCGATAATATAGCAGGTGGCGCAGGAGAGATAAGAGACATAAGCAAAGCAGAGAGCTACCTTGGAAGCAAAGGGTT
>MDTB01164450.1_pt1 | contig 11937 bp, 11 predicted proteins | sample 811161 | NCBI WGS metagenome assembly MDTB01 (sample SAMN05326650, study PRJNA326480) | marine metagenome | isolation source: seawater | place: Mediterranean Sea | collected 2009 | reverse complement strand
GAAATTATAAAAATTTTATAAAAATTATTAAAAAATCATAATGAAATTTAAACCTCCTTTTCTTGTAGCCGAGATTTCTGCAAATCATTGTGGAAAAATCGAGGTTGCTAAAAAATTAATTAAGTGCGCAAAAATTAATGATGCAGATGCTGTAAAACTCCAAACTTACAGAGCAGATACAATGACAATTAACTCAAAAAAAAAAAATTTTTTAATACAAAAAGGTTTATGGAAAAATTATTCATTATGGGAATTATATGAAAAAGCTCATACTCCATGGGATTGGCATAAAGAACTTTTTGATTATGCTAAAAAATTAAAAATTAAGATATTTAGCACACCTTTTGATGAAACCGCAGTTGATTTTTTAGAGAAATTAAATTGTCCATTCTATAAAATATCATCTTTTGAAATGAATGATATTCCGCTTATAAAAAAAGTTTGTTCAACAAAAAAACCAATTATTATATCCACCGGTACTTCCTCATTCCAGGAAATTGCTACTACTTTTAATGCTGCTAAAAAATTTGGAGCAAAAGATATCACTCTACTTTACTGTGTAAGTAAATATCCATCTAAAGTTTCGGATTTTCATATGAATAATATTTTAATAATGAAAAAAAAATTTAAGTGTAGAATAGGTTTTTCCGATCATTCAACTAATAATTTGGTTGCTTGTTCTGCTGTTGCTGCCGGAGCAGAAGTAATTGAAAAACATATAGCTCTAGATAATCAAAAAAAGGGGCTTGATATTGAATTCTCTTTGAAAGGCAAACAAATAAAAAGATTTAAAAAGGATATTACGAATACTTATAATATGTTTCTTAAAAAGAAATTTTTTAGAGAAGGAAATGAAAATAAATTTTTTAAGAGATCTATTTACATAATTAAAGATATAAAGAAAGGTGAAAAATTAAGCAAGTCAAATATTAAAAGAATTAGACCTGGGGACGGATTAGCACCTATTTATTTTGATAAAGTAATCGGTAAAAGATCTATGATCAATCTTAAAGCTGAAAATCCATTAACAAAAAGTATTTTAAAAAAATTAAAAAACTATTGATTTATCAACTTCACTAATTTTTTTTGTAAATTAATTTTTACATTTCCAATATCAAATATTCGGGATCTTAATTTGATAATTTTTTTTTCATAATTTTTTCTAAAAAAATTTTTATCGTAATAAAATTTTGTAATTTGCATTTTTAAATCAGATTTATTATTACAAATTATAAGTCCTTGCTTATTTAAATTGGTCCAATGTATTTCATTTCCAAAAATCTGAATGATAGGTTTTTTAAAATATATAGATTGATAGATAAACGATGTTGAATAAGTCCCTAAAATCAAATCATTTTCAAGTATCAATTTTTCTGTAAGTTCTTTCTCTGATTGAATTATTTCAATTGAACCTGAGTAATTATTCACAAGATCATTAATATTAGATTGTTGATTTGATTGAGCTCTATCCTTAATAGTCAATGATATATTTTTAAGAAATTTTAACATTTCTAACGTCTCTAAAACTAATTTTAAGGCTCTTCCGTCTACATTATTTTGCATATTTGGATTTGATTTAATAAATAAAATATTCAAGACACTTTTATTTCTTATTTTATACTTATATTTTTTCTCAAAAAGGTAGTCTCTTGGAGAACCAATTGAATAAATATTTTTAGGTGGAAATAAATATTTTTTTTGACCCATTTTTTTAAATTCATTTAGATCCATCTTTCCATAACATAAAAGATGATCAATATTATTCCATAGATATCTGCCTGTTATCTTTTGGTTTGAAAATTTTAAACCGTTAAAGCTATTACCAATTATTTTAATATTATTATTAATACTTTTAAATGCAGCAATTATATTTTGTTGGTTAAGTGAATTTTGGTTTATATAAATAAAGCTTGGGCTAAAATAATTATAAATTTGTTTTACTATACAATAATCTTTAATAAACCTTAGATATACTTTGAATAAGTAAAAAATATTTTTTGATAATAGCTTATTATTTTTAAGAAAAAAAAAATATTCTTTTAAATTTAAAATCAAATTATATATAAATATAAAAAAAACATTCAAAGAAAAAAAGTTTTCATACTCAAAGTTAGCTTCTTTTTTCTTATTTTCATACAATATTTCTTTTTTAGATTTATTAATTATTACAAATTTGATCTTATTTTTTTTTAAAATCTGATAAATTAATAAATTAGAAATTTGGTCAACTTTTTTTTCATCGATAATTACTAAAATTTTTTTTACACTCCTTTTATAAGAAATTTGAATAAATGAAGCTCTAAAAATTGAATAAAAATTTTTAAAAAAAAATATTATTAAAAATAAAAAATTTTTTTGAAGTCTTAAAAAATTATAAAAATTCTTAAAGTTTTTATTTTTTGAGTAATAATTTTTTGATAATTTGCTTTGTTTTAAATCGTGTAATATCTCTACTTTAAGATATTCAAAATATTTATTCATTTTTATTTATTTTTTTATTAATTGAATTAACTGCGTCTAATACATTGTATTTATTAATTATTATATCATCTTTTTTTAATAAAGTATTAAGTAACGATTTAATGAATTTATTCTGTAACCTTAATTCAAATTTGTTAAATTTATTTTTTCTCAATTCCTTAATCTCATTATTTAAGTTGTTATAAATTTGATCCTTGAGAGATTTAAATTCATAATTATATGAAAATTCATTAAATAATTTCTCAAGTTTTTCTGAAATTTTTTGATAAATATCAAAATACAATTTTGACGATTTCATCTTAATTTTATCGAAACTTTTTAAATGAGTTTCACCAGCTGATGTTGGAGTGTTATTTTGTCTTGCTAAAATATATTTTTTTTTAAAATAAACTTTGCCATTTATAAAAATTACATATCTTAAAATATCAATAAAAATATTATGGTGAAAACAATTTACACTGACAGCTATTTCCAAAGCTTTTTTCAATATAGAAGTTTTGAAAACTCCCTCATATGGATAACAATCTTGTAATCTTTTAAATCTTTCCAAAACATTATCATCGATTATTTGTTCATTATAAGTTTCGTAATTATCATTTGTAAGTATTAAATTTCCATAAACTCCATAATTAAAATAATTTTTGATACCTGAGTATATTGTGAAATTTTTAACTGATGTCTTATACATAGAGTATTCATGATTATTTTCTAAAAATTTTACTGCTTCATTAATTTGATCAAGAAAATAAAAATCATCATCACAAACTAATGCAACATAATTTGTTTCCACAAGATTAATAGAATTTTTTAACTTTGTTAAAAATGTTAAATAATCTTTGTCAAAATCAAATTTTTCATACAATATATTAGATTTAGTATTGATAATTTCAATTAACTCATCATTTGATGTAAGTGATCCATCTGAAATTATGATCGGAATATTATAAGAATAATCAAATGAGTTCAAAAACCTTTTTGTAAATTCAATTCTATCTTTAATAGGTAATAAAAAAGTTATATTGTTAGTCATTTAAAATATGATTTTTAGTATTAATAAAACAAAACACCAAAATTTCATTAAAAATTTTTATGATGATAATAAATTGCACCAAAATGGTAATTATAATTATTTTGGCAATAAAGAAAAAGTGGTGCATGGGATTAATATACTTTTAACTGTCTTAGAAAAATTATCCAGAAAAAAAATCATAGATTTGACTTGTTTGGATCTAATTGAAGTTTTATTTAATCATCCAATTTTCGTCAACGAAAAAACAAAAATTTCTGTTAAAAAATCTCAAGATTTTTTAACGATCAAATTAGAAAGTAAAATAAAAAAAAAAAGTGAAATAAAACTTTATTTTTCAAATTTAAAATCACCCTGCAGAAATGTTAATACCACATTAAATTTTAAAAGGACCAGAAGAAATATTAATAAAACAAAATTTCAAAACTATGGAAGAAGTATTAATCCAAAAAATTTAAAATTATTCAGTTCTATTACAAAAATATTAGGTGAGAGCAGAATAACTTCAATCATAAGTTTGTCATATCTAATAGGGAAAATTTATCCGGGAGAAAATTCATTATTTTTATCTTGTAGAATTAAATTAAACAATTTTTTTTTAAAAAAGTATAAGTATAAAATTGGTAAATTTGATAATAGATTTAATATTTCTTTCATCAATTTTTCAGGCAATGGGATAAATGCGGAATTAAAAGCACACCACACTAAAACAAAAATTAATGAATTAAAACTTATTTTATCAAAATTAAAAACTATAAAATTAATAAGAAAAGAAAAGAAAAAATTTCTTATTTTGGGAGGGAGTACAGGTATAGGATTAGCTTTATCAGCTTTGATTTTAAAAAGTGGAGGTTTAGTAACATCAACCTATAATCAAAATAAATCCAATCTTTTAATTTTAAGTAAAAAAATTAAAAAAAAAATTAAGATCAAAAAATTTGATATTAATAAGATAGATTTAAAACCTAATTTCTTCAAAAAATATGACTATATAATTTATATGATTAGTCCAAAAATATTTCTTTATAAAAAGGAAATGTGGAGTGAGAAATTATTTAGAAAATTTCATCTATATTATGTCAAATCTCCTATTAAAATTTTGAAAAATTTAGACCGAAATCAAACACTTTTTTTGCCTTCATCAATTGCTTTAGAGCAAAATAATATTGATCTCAAAGAATATTGTGAAGCTAAAAAGATTATGGAAAAAAAATTTATTAAAAAAAATAATCTTAACAAAAATATTAAAATTCTAAGGCTTAATGAAGTAGAAAATAATCAAACTCTTGGAAACTTTCTAACTCAAAAGAAAAGCTTGATTGAAGTTTCAAGAGAAATTTTAAAAGAAATTTTAAATTAAACAATATCTGCTAATTTAATCATTTTACCCTCAGAAATATTTCTTTTAGCTCTTTTACCAATTACTTGATAAATTTTACTAGCTGGAATTCCAGTTCCTGGCCGTCTTTCTGAAATCATATATCCTTTAAAAATGTCACCTTTTTTTATGTCTTTATTTACATACAAACTTTTAAAATATTTCTTGGAATCTTTTATATCATCTGGTGTAGGAATTATTTGTTCTCTACCCATTGCAAGTTCTACTTTTTTTACTTTATCTAGCCAAGTTTTGAATTCCTTAACCTCTAATGCCTTAAAATGTCCATTTTTTGGGGTCGATCTTTTTAATGTAATTCTTTTTTCTAAAACTTGAGCACCTAAACCAATAGCAACTAAATCCATTGTGTCATCCCTGCCTTGAGGAGTATATCCAACAACACATTTATATTTTTTTTTGATGTAGGGAATTGATTTAAAATTCATAAATTTTTCATTAACAGTATGAAAATCATGGAGTACAATTAAACTTTTTCCACCATTAGACCTATACCATTTTACCATATCATTAAAATCTTTTACGGTATAAGCACCAGTATCAATTATAAGTGGTTTTTTTGTTCGACCTATTTTTTCAATCATTCTACGATGAGTTTGACTCCATGTGCATATTTTATGAGTTTTAACATTTAATTTCTCTAGAAAGTCTACTGCATCACTAAAATGTGAAGTACAAATAAATTCAATTTTTTTTTTTCTACAAAAATTTGATATTTTTTTCCACTCTAGTTGTGAAAAATTTAAATTTGAGAACATTGAGAACATATTTTCAGTTTTTTTTCCATTTTTTAAAGTTGGATAAGTATATGATACTTTTTTGTCACCTAATAAAATTTCAGGTCCTATCATTTGAAACTTTACAGCATCAACCCCTAAATTAGATAAAATATTTATTAGTTTGAATGCATCCTTTAATGAACCATTGTTGGTAAGTCCTACATCACCAATTATGTAAATTTTTTTATCTTTACCAATCTTTCTTTTTCCTATTTTTACTACTTCGTTAAACATAGAAATTTTTATTGTCCTTTTTATAATATTTATCAAAAATTATTTTGCTTAATTTATAATCATCAAGTTCATCAATATCAATAAAGCTCCATTTTTTACTTTCATATCCAATTTTTTTTAATAAGTGTATTTTTTTATATTCTAAAAATATTTTATTTTTAATAATCATAACACCTCCATTACTTTTAAAGGTATCAGGACATTCTGTAGATTTTTTGTATCTATATTTTGATTTTTGAAAACAAAAATTTAATTGCATTTTTTTATCTAGTAAATACGCATTAAATGGTGGAAAATCATTTCTAGATACTGAAATTAGACAATTTGGTTTTTTTTTAATGAATAGTTTAAAAGCTTTTAAAATATCATCTACTAAAAAAAAGGGGCTAGTGGGTAGTAAAACTGATGTATATTTAAAGTGAATTCCTCTTTTTTTTAATTTTAAAAGAGAAAATAAAACTATATCACTAATAGTATAAGGATCTTTAGAAAGATAGTTTGGCCTCTTGATAATCTCAACTTTTTTATAAATCTTTAACTTTTTGATAATTTTTTCACTTTCTGTATTAACTATAATTTTATCAAATAATTTTGAATTAATTGCTTTTTTGATCGTATGTTCTAATAAAGATTTTTTGCCAAGTTTTAAAATATTTTTATGTCTTAACCTTGTAGAATTTAGTTTTGCAGGAATAATACATACATTTTTAAAATAGGTCATATTTTTTTGCTAATAGCTTTATTGTTTTTATGATGAAGTCTAATTCTTTTTTTTTCAATTGAGGATAAATTGGTATTGATAAACTTTTTTGCGCATAGTTCTCTGAAATTTTAAACTGATTTTTTTTAAACCCTAATTTTCTGTAAATTGGCTGAAGGTGTATTGGTAAATAATGGAGATTAACCATAATTTTTTTTTTTCTAAAATCATTAAATAGTTCATTGTATATGCTTTCATTTCTAATTTTTTTGAATTGTATAATAAATAAATGATATGAAGAATACGAACCTTTTAAAACTTTTTGAAATAAAATATTTTTTTCCTTAATATTTTTTTTATAATAATTAGCTATTTCATTTCTTTTTTTTACGAAATAAGAAACTTTTTTAAGTTGTGAACTTCCAAGAGCAGCGTGAATATCTGAAAGTCTATAATTATATCCCAGATACTTCTGCTCATAATACCAATAGCCATAATTTTTTTTAATCAAGTGGTTTTTGTCTCTCAAAATTCCATGTGATCTTAGAGATTTGATCTTATTAAATATTTTTATTGAATTTGTTGTGATTATTCCTCCCTCGCCAGAAGTAATTATTTTTACAGGATGTAAGCTAAATACGGTGACATCTGAGTATTTACAAGAACCCACAAGAGAACTCTTATTATACCTGGCTCCAATTGCGTGTGATGCATCTTCTATAATTCTAAAATTATATTTTTTTGATAATTTTTTAATCTGAAACGTATCTGCTGGAGATCCAGCCATATGCACAACAACGAGCACCTTGGGTATTTTATTTTGTTTTTTTGCTCTAACTAGTTTTTTTTTAAGAAGATTGATATCAATATTAAAAGTAAATTCATTAATATCCACAAAGCTTACTTTGGCACCACAGTATAATCCACAATTTGCTGATGCAACAAACGAATTGGGAACTGTCCATAAAAAATCTCCTTTTTTTAAATCTAAGGATAGGCAAGATAAATGCAATCCCGCCGTTGCACTTGAAACAGCAAGACAATATTTACTTTTTACTTTTTTTTTAAAATTTAATTCTAATTTTTCTAAATTTGGACCTTGCGTAAGATAATCTGACTTTAAAACTTTTATTACTTCATTTATGTCGTCTTTATTTATTAGCTGTCTACTATATGGTAAAAAATTATTCATCTTTTTTTAAATAGTCTTTTAAATCTAAAATATTTAAAAATTTTCTATTAATATCTGAAGAATATTCGTATTCCTTAGTCAATTTTTTACCCTTTTCATTTGTTAAACTTTTTTTATAATTAAAATTATTAAGATTAATTACAGGTTTTAGTACAAAATAATTTTTAAATTCAATCACATTAGTCGACTCCTGTTTTGAAAATAAAACTTCATGAAGTTTTTCACCAGGCTGAATTCCTATAAGTTTTATATTGCAATTTGGTACAATTGCCTTTGCTAAATCAGTAATTTTAATTGAGTCTATCTTTGGAATAAATATCTCTCCTCCTCTCATCAAAATTTCGCAATTATTTACAAATTCAACAGCTTTTTTTTGTGATATCCAAAATCTTGTCATTCTTTTGTCTGTTATTGGTAAATCTTTAATATTTTGTTTTTTTAAGCTTTTGAAAACTTGTACAACTGAACCTGTTGAACCATGTACATTTCCATATCTAGCTACAGAAAATTTACACTCATTTTTTTTTGAAAAACTGTTTGCACTTATAAATAGTTTTTCAGATGCGAGTTTTGAAGCGCCATATAGATTAAGAGGGTTGACAGCTTTATCGGTTGATATAGCAATTACTTTTTTAACTTTGTTGTTTAATGCTGCATAGATTAAATTTTCTGAACCACTTATATTAGTTTTAACACACTCTGTTGGATTATATTCTGAAATTCCGACATGCTTCATTGCAGCTGCGTGAAACACTACATCTACATCTTTTAACGCAAGGTTTAGTCTATCTTTGTCTCTAACATCACCAATAAAAAATCTTAAAATTTCATGTTGCTTTTGATTAAATTCTTTAGCAAAATGAAATTGTTTTTGTTCATCTCTTGAAAAAATTATTAGCTTTTTTAACTTTTGCTTTATGAATTCCTTGACCAAAGCCTTTCCTAAAAAACCTGTTCCACCAGTTATTAAAACTACTTTATTTTTTAAATTTACCATGAATGAGCCCTTATTATATTTCTCTCATAATTTTCAAAAACTTTATTTGCCTTGTGAGAAGAGTTAGTGTCGTGAACAATAATTGTTCCTTTTTTACCAGTTAATTCCTCACAATTATCTAAATCTACTTTAACTAAGTTACCATCATTATCATTTTTTGTTAAAGAAAGTTTTTCATTTCTTTTAGAACTATTTTTTTCAACTGACATTGGACCGTTTTTAATTTCTATATCATTCAAATATAGCCAAAATTTGAGACATGGACGAATATCATAATGATATTCACCACTTAATGGCTTCTTGGTTGAGGTAGTCCTATGAAAAAAAGCCTCATTATTAAATGAAAAATTGTTTATACCTTTTTTTTCAAAAAATTTTTTTGCGATTCCAAAAAAAAATTTGTTTTGAAAAAAATTAAATGAATACTTAAACTTAGAAGAATTCAAGGCCCACAATGGTATTGCTCTCACACAAACTCCATCCTGCTCTTGATAATCAACCTTTAATTTTTTGTAAGATGCGATAATCAAATCATACTCACTAATAATTTTATCCAAGTATCTATCTTCTAATTTTGGCAGTTTGATAAAGCCATTTTCTAAAATAATTTCAGATATCATATTTATTAAATTATTATTATCATCAAATTGTTTTAAAGTCTTATTCTTAAGATCATTGCCTATCGAATTATCAAATTTAAAATTTCTAAAAATTAGTTTATTTAAAAAAAATTTTGGATAATCTATTGTTTTTCTAAGGCTAATCATTTAATTTTTTTTTTTTATTAATTTAAGGTAATTATTATAACTATTTAATTCGTTAATCTCTTTTTTACTAAATCTAATTTTGTATTTTTTTTCCACATCAATTAAAATATTTAGATTTGCTAAAGAATCCCAACTTGAATTATTTTTAGTACTTGTCTTGTAGTTTATCTTTTTAATATTGACATTTAAGAATTTTGCTAAAATAACCTTTAAATTTTTTTCAAGATTTTTCATTTTATAATATTAATCTTATTAAATTTTTTTATAACTATACTCTTATCAAACATATAGTGATCAGAATTTATTTTTTTCATTCCAAAATTTTTGTAAAATCCTAAAAAATCTTGGTTTCTCTCTCCTTTTTTTATGTATGATACAATTCTTTTAACATTAAAATTTTTAAACTGATCGTTTATTACATAGTCTAATATGTTATTTTCTACACCTCTCTCTATGACTCTACAGCTCATCAAAAAACTTCTCACATAAGCTACATTTTTTATTCTTTCTATTAATACCGAGCAAACATATCCATTATCACCAAACTTATCCTCTACCTTAAAAAGATATGAAGACCTATTATCATCTTTTATAAATTTCTCAACTTCATTATGTTTAAATCTCGAAAGAGTCATATTAAATTGATTAATTTTTGTTTCCATTTGTACTGAGCGTTCAAAGGTATCCATTGAATCTTTTTTAAGTTTAATTTTTTGATCTAATAAATTTATATAATCACCTAAATTTTTTGTTATTGATTTAAATTTTTCTCTTTTAAATTGATCAAAATACATTTTTGTTTTTACTTTATCTTCAGCTGAAAACTTGGATCTATTTAATTCAGGAAATTGTTTTAAAATTTCGATAAATTTATTTTGTATAAACGGAAAAATTCTTACTTTATTTAAATTTTTTGAAACTTCGAATCTTTCATGAATCGAGTCATCTATAAAAACAATTGAGTCTTCACCTAAATTTAAATTTTTAGCGATTTCTTTCAGATTTTGTGATTTAGGATTCCAATTTGCTTTTACTAAAACAAAATCTGATAATTTGATATATCTAAACTTATATTTTCTAAAAACATCTCTTACAGTGTTTATATTATTTTTTGAAACAATGGCTAATAAGTAACCTTTTTTTTTGAATATTGTTAATAGTTTGTGATATTCTTCAAAGTTAATTAATTTTGATTTAATTCTTATTTTTTCATCTCCAGCCACACCAGACCACATCGTATTGTCAAGATCAGTTGCGATAACTTTAATGGGTTTAGCTAAATTTTCATAAATTTTACTTGAAAATATTGAAGACAAATTTTTTATAGCTTCATTATTGTAAGGAAGACCAGCTATATCCCAGTTTCTTTTATCGAAGATTTTATTTAAACTTAAATTTTCACAGATTTGGACATTAGAAATTTTTGAGATTTTTTTCAAAAATTTTGATGTTTTAGTAATATATTTTTTTTTTTGAAAATTTTTGTTTTTTTCAATAGAAACATTTTGAATTATAATTGGCTTAAAGTAATTTTGACTTGCAAATATTAAATTATCTTTGATAAGTCTTAGTATTTTATCAAAACTTTTGTAATTATTTTTATTTTTTCCAAATTTAAAAAATCTTGAAAAATCAATGCAAATTATAATTGCATCAAATTTATTGCTATTATTTAGTTTGATTAAATCATTTAATATATTGTCAAATTTACCAAATTTAACGTCTAATGAATATCCTGAGAATTTTAGTTGAGATAAAACTAGATCAAATATTGGCTCACAAGTGTAATTTCTTAATACATAGATTTTTTTTGATATTTGATTTTTAAAACTTTTTTTTTTTATTAAAGTCGATAAACCCATAGGTTTATCTTCATCATACCACTTTATTTCATAATTTAATAAATCGTCAGTTCTTTTTTTTATTGTACCAGGCATAGCTTAGATTTTTTTAAATTTTTTGATAAAAATCTATTATCAAAACTAATACTTTGTATTTCTTTAAGATTTTTTTGCTTTTTTAGCGAGTCAATATCCTTTCTGTTTCCAAAAATAAATACACAGTTTTTTTTTGAAATATTATTTTTTATTAATTTAATATAATGTTTTTTTTTGATTTCAAATAAATTGAAAAAAATAATATTTTTTTTAACTTTTAGAATATTTATTTTTGAAAAATTATAGGTATTAATTTCTTTGCGATTCACTAAATTAGAAATCTCAGCAGCCATTTTAAGTTTTTTTTCAATAGAATAATATATCTTAATGTCTTCGAATAAATCTTTTCCTAAATATAATTCTAAATTCATTTCAGAAGAATCAAAAGATATATAATTCGAGACATCATTTTCAATTGCAAATCCTG
>MDTB01169156.1_pt1 | contig 11938 bp, 10 predicted proteins | sample 811161 | NCBI WGS metagenome assembly MDTB01 (sample SAMN05326650, study PRJNA326480) | marine metagenome | isolation source: seawater | place: Mediterranean Sea | collected 2009 | reverse complement strand
TTAAATAAAATTTAAAAATTGTTTAAAAAAATAATTTTTTTTAAAAAAAAGAAAAAAAAAGAAAAAAATAGATAAATAATAGAAAAATTGCAATTTTAAGTGAAAAAATGACTTTTTTTAGATAAAATTAAAAAAATTAAAAAATAGAATATATGTATTTTTTTAATTTGAAATTAAAAAAAATTTAATTTAAAATTAATATTTATTTACCGCAACATTGTTTATATTTTTTTCCACTTCCACAAGTACAAGGGTCATTTCTTCTAATTTTAATTCCAGTTCTTACTGGTTGAAATTTTCTTTCATTTGGAGAATTATTCACATTAGGATTAGATGAGGACGAATTTTCGGTTCTAGATGTTTTAAACGATTTATTAGAAAGCATTTGATTATGATTTCTCAAATTAGGTGATTTATTAGCAGGAAGATTAGCTTTAAATAAAAATGAAATTGTCTCGGAATTAAGCTTTTCCAACATAGATTTGAATAAATTAAATGATTCAAATTTGTAAATTAATAAAGGATCTTTTTGTTCATAGACAGCATTTTGAACAGATTGTTTCAAATTATCCATATTTCTTAAATGTTCTTTCCATGCCTCATCAATTAAAGCCAAAGAAATATTTTTTTCAAATGAATTAATCAAACTATGACATTCAGAACTAAAAGCTTCTTCCAAATTTGTAACTACATTAAGTGTTTTATTACCATCTGTAAATGGAACAACTATATTTTCAAATTTTTTAGAATTATCATTAAAAACATTAGAAATTACTGGAAAAGTAGTCAATGCAATCTTATCAGATTTATTTTTATATTCATTTATACAATTTTCAAAGAGTTTTTCTACAATTTTTTCTTGTGATGAATTTTTAAAAAAATCTTCATTAAAGTTTATATCAATCGCAAAGGTCTTTAAAATATCAATTCTAAAATCGTTAAAGTTTTTTTCAGGTTCATGGTTAGAAACTAATAATTGACAAGTATCATAACACATATTATTAATATCTACAGATAATCTTTCTCCATCAAGAGCATGCTTTCTCCTCTTGTATATAACTTCTCTTTGTGAATTCATAACATCATCATATTCAAGTAATCTTTTTCTAACTCCAAAATTATTTTCTTCAACTTTTCTTTGAGCTCTCTCAATAGATTTTGATATCATAGAATGCTGAATTACTTCACCCTCTTTTAAACCCATACGATCCATAAGTTTCGCAATTCGCTCAGAACCAAATAATCTCATTAATTTATCGTCAAGTGAAACAAAAAACTGAGAAGACCCAACATCTCCTTGACGACCAGATCTTCCTCTTAATTGTCTATCGACTCTTCTTGAATCATGTCTTTCAGTTCCAACTATGGCTAATCCACCTGAATCTTTAGTCTTATCACTTAATTTAATATCCGTACCTCTTCCTGCCATATTGGTTGCAATAGTAACCTTTCCAGACTCTCCAGCCTCCAGAACAATATTAGCTTCATGTTGATGTTTTTTTGCATTTAAAACGTTATGCTTGATACCTCTTATTTTAAGAATTCTAGATAATTTTTCTGAAATATCAACAGAAGTAGTACCTACTAAGACTGATCTTCCAGATTTTGATAAACTAGTCACTTCATCTATTACTGCATTGAACTTTTCTCTCTGAGTCTTATATACTTTATCGTCAAAGTCATTTCTTTTAATTGGCCTATTAGTTGGAATTGCGATTACATCTAATTTATAAATATCCCAAAATTCTCCTGCTTCTGTTTCAGCTGTTCCAGTCATACCCGATAACTTTTTGTACATTCTAAAATAATTTTGTAATGTTATTGTAGCATGAGTTTGCGTTGCGGCTTCCACTTTTACATTTTCTTTTGCCTCAATAGCCTGATGAAGTCCATCTGAATATCTTCTCCCTTCCATTATTCTCCCAGTTTGTTCATCAACTATTTTAACTTTATTATCAATAACAACATAGTCAACTTCTCTTTGGAACAAAGTAAATGCTTTTAAAAGCTGATTCATAGTATGAATTCTTTCACTTTTAATAGCAAAATTTCTCATTAAATTATCTTTTTCTAATTTAATCTCACTTTCATTCTCTTGAGAGGATTCAAGTTTAGCTAACTCCGCACCAACATCAGGAAGTACATAAAAATCATCATCAGAAACATTTTTTGATATTAGATTTATGCCTTTATCAGTTAATTCAATTGAATTTGTCTTTTCATCAATTGTAAAATATAGCTCATCATCAATAATATACATCTCTTTTGATTGATCTTGCATATAAAAATTTTCGGTTTTTTGAAGTAGTGATTTCACTCCCTCTTCACTAAGAAATTTAATCAATGCATTGTTTTTAGGAAGTCCTCTAAATGATCTCAATAACTTCTTACCTGCTAATTCATTATCACCATCATTAAATAATTTTTTTGATTCAGATATCTCAGAAGTAACAAATTTTCTTTGAGCATCAAATAATAAAGCTATTTGAGGCTTTAGCTTATAAAATTCATGTTCATCTCCTTTTGGAACAGGACCAGAAATTATTAATGGTGTTCTTGCATCATCAATTAATACTGAATCAACTTCGTCTACTATAGCATAATTATGTTCTCTTTGCACTAAGTCATGAGGTGACCTTGCCATGTTATCTCTTAAATAATCAAAACCAAATTCATTATTAGTTCCAAATGTTATATCACATCTATATGCGTTTCTTCTTTCTTCAGAATTTGCCTGATATTTATCAATACAATCAACAGATAATCCATGAAATTGGTATATAGGTCCCATCCATTCAGAATCTCTTTTAGCAAGGTAATCATTCACAGTAACTACATGAACTCCATTACCAGTCAAGGCGTTGAGATAAACCGGAAGAGTAGCGACTAGTGTTTTACCCTCTCCAGTTTGCATTTCAGCCACCTTACCTTTATGGAGAACAAGCCCACCAATGAGTTGAACATCATAGTGAATCATATTCCATTTTTGGCTCACTCCAGAAGCCAACCAAGTATTTGACCATATTGAGAAGTCTCCGTCAATTTTTACGTAGTCACATTTTGATGATAATAATCTATCGTAATCTCTGGCTTTTACCTTTAAATATCCATTATTGACTAATCTTAAAGAAGTTTCTTTTATTAATGCAAAGGCCTTGGGTAAAATTTTTTGTAATTCTGATTCTTTTTTATCTAAAGATTTTTTGTTTAAGTTATCAATATCCTTATAGTGAGACTCTTTTAACAAAGAATCATTGGTATCATTGATTTTAGTTTTTAAAATTGATATTTGCTCAATTTCATCTTTACAAGAGTTTTTAATTTGATCTTTAAATTGGAAAGTAATCTCTCTTAATTCATCATCAGAAAGATTTCTTAACTCTTCTGAAAATTTATTTACTTTTTCAACTATTGGAGATAATTCCTTCAAATCTCTTGCAGACTTACTTCCAAATATTGAGCTCAAAAAATTTTTTACAATACTCATTATTAAATAATAAACTGTTTAAATTTAATTAATATTTGATAAAAAAAAAGCTAAAAAATGGTAAGAAATTTAATGGTTCTAAAAGTTATAATTAATACTCCTCTTCATTCCATAAAAAATCTTCTTCAGTAGGATAATCAGGCCAAATTTCCTCGATAGATTCATATGTATCTCCCTCATCTTCAATAGATTGTAAATTTTCTACAACTTCTAAAGGTGCTCCAGTTCTAATAGAATAATCAATTAATTCATCTTTAGTTGCTGGCCAAGGAGCATCACTCAAATATGATGCTAATTCTAAAGTCCAATACATAATTCTAACTTTTAAATTTTTTGCAAATATAATTTAATTAATTACATATGCAAATGAATTTGATAAACTGGTTAAATTTTCTTTCTTCCTTTCCATTTTATTTCAATAATATCTAGTTTTTTTGATAAAAATCTAGATAAGATGAAAAAATAATCTGATAAACGATTTAGATAAATAATTAATTTTAGATCTATTTCTTCATCTTTTGATAACTCAACACAAATTCTTTCAGTTCTCCTTGTAATAGTTCTACAAACTTGACAATACGAAACAATTACATTACCTCCTGGTATTAAAAAATTTTTTAATCTAGGTAACTCTTTTTCCATTTCATCAATCAATTTTTCAATATCAGTTATATCACTTTCTTCAATACTATCTAATTTGTTATTATTAATGTCTGAAGCTAAAATTGAACCTAAAACAAATAAATTATTCTGAATAAGTAATAGATCTTTAGATATTAACTCATCATTAATTGAATCTTTTAACAATCCAATAAAAGAATTTAGTTCATCGACAGTACCATAAGCCTTAATTCTTGAATTTGACTTTGAAACTCTCTTTCCACTAAATAAAGATGTCTCACCAGAATCTCCTGTTTTTGTATAAATTTTCATAATTTAACTTTTAATATTTTTTTATTTTTCAAATCAGATATTATTTTCCCATCTTTTAATTTTAAAATCCTATGTGAATGATTTGCAACATCTTCTTCATGAGTAACTAAAATAATAGTATTACCCATTTTATGAATTGAATCAAAAAGTTTTAAAATTTCAATAGATGTAATCGAATCTAAATTACCTGTTGGTTCATCTGCTAAAATTATTGAAGGATTATTAACTAAGGCTCTAGCGATAGCAACTCTCTGTCTTTGACCACCTGACAATTGATTGGGTTTATGAGATATTCTATCAGATAAGCCAACTTTAAATAATGCTTCTGAAGCTTTCAACATTCTTTCCTTAAAACTAAATCCAGCGTAAATTAGAGGTAATGCAACATTTTCAATAGAATTCAATCTTGGAAGTAAATTGAAAGTTTGAAAAATAAAGCCAATTTTATTATTTCTAATCTCAGCAAGATTATTATCAGGTAATTTACTTACATCAATACCATTTAAAAAATAAGATCCACAAGTAGGACTGTCCAAACAACCTAGAATATTCATCAAAGTTGATTTACCACTACCCGATGCACCCATCAAAGATAAATATTCATTTTTATAGACCTTCAAACTGACATCATTCAATGCATTAATAGTTTCTGATCCAACCTTAAATATTTTTTTTAATTTATTTATTTCAATAATTTCATTCATACAACTTCTATCTGTAACGAAAATAAAATTTATTTCTTGAAGCATTAATGTTTACAAGAATCCCAAAATCATAAAGATCAATTGAAATTTTAAACTTTGGTAAATAACTAATATTATTCCAAATGTATTTACTTTTTTTATCTTTATGAGGTTTGTAAATTATTACAAATTTATAATTAATTATTGTTTTTATATCAATATTTCCTATGTCAAAAATAAATGCTAATTCTGGAAGTATATTTTTTTTAATTTTAATGTTATTTTTCTCTAAAACTTCTAACTGAGCATCGGAAAATAAATCTATATTTTTAATAGATATATTTCCTTTATATACAGCCGATCCAACAGTTAATAAATAAAAAAAATCATTACAATCAATATAAACTGATTTCACTTTAAAATAATTGACACTCTTAAAAAGAAAAGTTATTTCCCTATGATTTTTTTTAATAAAAAGTTCCTTATTTTTTTTTTTAAAATTTTCCAACAAGAGAAAATCACCATTAGAATTTACAACAATATCATGAAAATTGAAAACAAATGGAGAATGAATATTTAAAATATTTATTTTGTAAAGAAAATTATAAACGTATATTTTAATCCAGTGAAAAATTAATTTAATTTTAAAAATCATTAAAAATAAGATCTAGAAGTTAAATAATTATCATAATAATCCTTTATACCTTCTCTTAGCGGTAAAAAATCATACTTAAATCCTATAGATCTTAATTTTTTTTGATTAGACTTTGTAAAATATTGATATTTTTCCCTGATTGACATGGGAATATCTATATAATTAAACTTTGGAATAATTTTACAATTTTCGAAAATAATATTTGCAAGATAATTAAATGAGTAAGTCTCTCCAGACCCAACATTATAGATTCCAGAATTTTTTCTATTGAATAAGAAAAAAACTAAAACTTCAATAACATCTTTAACATATATAAAATCTCTTTTTTGTTCACCATCATTATAATTACTTTTATGAGATTTAAATAAATTGACCGATTGATTTGAAGTGATTTGATCAAATAAATTTAAAACCATCGATCGCATAGGACCTTTATGATACTCATTAGGACCATAAACATTAAAGAATCTTAGACCAGCCCAAAAATATGGTTGTTTTTTTTGAGACAAACACCATAAATCAAATTTTAACTTTGATTGAGCATATAAATTTAGAGGTTTATAATAGTCTATATTTTTGTCATAATCATCAAAGTTAAACTCTCCACTTCCATATACAGATGCAGAGGAAGCGTATAAAAATGGAATTCCAAATTTGACACAGGAATTCCAAATTTTTATACTGTACTGAAAATTCAATTCATTTAAAATCTCAATATTAGTTTCAAGAGTATTTGTTCTAGCTCCAAGGTGAAATATAAATTGTATAAATTTCTCATTTTTATTCAACCAATAAAAAAAATCGTTTCTGTTAATTTTTTTTGAAAAAATATTGTTATTGTAATTTTTTTCTTTCTTATCATTATCAAAATTATCAACAAGGACGATATCTTTAAAGTTTAAATAATTTAATTTTGATAACAAACATGAGCCAATAAATCCTGAGGATCCAGTAATTACTATCATTTTTTATTATTAATATTTAAGTTAACAAATTTATTATTTTAATATATTTATCAAAGAGAATTATTTTTTGATTTAAGTTAAATAAATTTTGAGTTTAAGATTTATATTTTTTTTCAATTTTATATTTAATATTGACCAATGTCTCAAATAACAATTAATATTATTAAAATTATAATTATTTAATTGGATAAATACATACTGTCATATTAATAAATTTGGGATTAAAATAGTTATCTTTACAAAAAAAATATATGTTATATCTTACACGAAGAGAAAGATTTTGTGCAGCTCATAGGCTTTATAGAAGCGAATGGGATGATAAAAAGAATTATGAAGAGTTTGGACCTTGTTCAAATAAAAACTGGCATGGCCATAATTTTATACTTTATGTGACTATAAAAGGTAAAATTAACCCCTCAACTGGTTTTGTAGTTAACCTCAAAAAGCTAAGTCCAATTATCAAAAGAAAAGTCGTAGACAAAATTGATCATAAAAATTTAAATTTAGAAGTTGACTTTATGAAAGATAAAATACCCTCTACTGAAGTTCTAGCCGTAGAAATTTGGAATCAATTATTTGATGAAGTTTTAAATATTGGAGCTAAACTTCATTGTATTAAAATTATCGAAACTGAAAATAATTTTGTAGAATATTATGGCAATGAAAATGAATAAGGAAAAATTACAAATAAAAAATAATATTATTGAACAACTATCCTCAAATTACAAAGAGATAATTGAACTAACTGGAGAAGATTCATCAAGAGAAGGTCTAATTAAGACTCCACTAAGAGCATCTAAAGCAATTCAATTTTTGACAAATGGATACAATTTAAATCCATCAGAAATTTTAAATTCTGCTATTTTTAATGAAAAATATGATGAAATGGTCTTAGTCAAAGATATTGAAGTATATTCACTATGTGAGCACCACCTTCTTCCTTTTTTTGGTAAATGTCATGTCGCTTATATCCCAAATGGGAAAGTAGTTGGTCTAAGTAAAATTCCAAGATTAATTGATGCTTTTGCTAGAAGGTTACAAGTTCAAGAAAGATTAACTTCACAAATAAGAGATTGTATTGATTTCACTTTGAAACCTCAAGGAGTCGCAGTTTGCATTGATGCAAAACATCTCTGTATGCAAATGAGAGGTGTAGAAAAACAAAATTCCAGTACAACTACCTCTGCTTTCTCAGGATGTTTCATTGATAACGATAAATCAAGAAATGAATTTTTAAACCTAATTAAATAATTTAATCTATATGAAGGCATTTATTTTTCCTGGACAGGGGTCACAGTATCCAGGAATGGGTAAAGAATTAAATAATTTTAGTGAAGGTAAGAAAATGTTTAATCTCGCTAATGAAATTTTAAATTTCTCCATATCTAAGACTATGTTTGAGGGAAGCGAATCTGAACTTAAACAAACCAAAATTACTCAACCTTCAATTTTTTTACATTCAGTAATTTTAGCCAGAATACTAGATACAAAATTCAATCCCGATTTTGTTGCAGGTCACTCTCTTGGTGAAATTTCTGCTATTACTGCCTCAGGTTCGATTTCTTTTGAAGATGGTCTAAGACTGGTTTATAAAAGAGCCATTGCTATGCAAAAAGCTTGTGAAAATAATAAATCTTCTATGTCAGCTGTATTGGGGTTGAATGACAAAATTGTAGAAGAAACCTGCAGAAATATTAAAGATATTGTCGTACCTGCAAATTATAATTGCCCTGGACAGATAGTAATATCAGGATCAACTAATGGAATAAACTTAGCATCGGATCAATTATTAAAAAAAGGAGCAAGAAAAGTAATTGAACTTCAAGTTAGTGGAGCTTTCCATTCACCACTAATGGAAGAAGCAAAAAATGAGCTAATTAGTCAAATAGAAAAAACAAAATTCTCAAAACCAATATGCCCAGTATATCAAAATTTTAATGCAAAACCGAACTCTGATCCGCATTTAATTAAAAAAAATTTAATTAATCAGTTAACTAAACCTGTCTTATGGCATCAAATAATTTTAAATTTGATTGAGCAAAAAGTTAGTGAATTTGTAGAAGTAGGACCTGGAAGAACCCTACAAGGATTAATTAAGAAAATTAATAGAGAGATTACAACAAAATCTGCGGAAATTTAGTCATAAAAGTTCCAAATTACACTCAACCTTAAATTAGGTCTTATCATTGGATAATTTGATAAAATAAATTGATTCCCTAGTAAATGATAAGTAATGTTTTCATAAATCAGATACATTTTTAATGTCTTAACTTTAATATTTAAATAAATATCTGTACGAAGTGAACTTGCTGTATTTATATTTTGATTAAAATAAAATTCACCAATTATTGGACTATATTCAAAACCATTAAATTCTCCTCTAAAAGTTGTATTAATTCCAATTTGAGACTCAGTATTTTTATTAAATATTAAACCATGCCAATAGATATTACTGTTTAACATTAAATTTGGATAGCTTAAAAATTTTCTGTTAGAATATTGATAAATAATTTTATTTAAAAAATGAAAATTATTTTTTTTTAAACTTATCTCAAGGGTATTTTGTAATACATTTATTTTATTTTTAAATGTATTTGGAACTGCATGAGAATCTAAAAAAACAAAATTACTTAATTTGTAAAAATTAGATTGAAAATTTAAGTTTTTTGTTTTTAGTCCAAATTTTAAAAATTTATTCGTTACTAATCTATCAAAAATATCAAAATTTGAAGTGTATAGATTAAAATTTAAATTTGGTAATAATTTACTAATTCCAATATTTAAATAACTTTTAAATGACAAAAAATCAAAATTTTGAAAAAAATTTGTTTGGTATTGATAATCGTAATTGAATAATCTACTCAAACTAAAATCAAACTGATTATTAAATCTTAACGAAATATATTGAAATTTTGTAACTAAGTTATTAATTCTGTCCTCATTAAATTGAAAAAGTTGATGAGACATGGATATTTTAATTTTATTTTTTTTATTTATTTTAATAAAATCCAATCTATGAGTAAAATTTTTATTCAATATAACAGCATTATTAATTGAGTCCAATCTCATTGGGTAAAAAAGAGTATCTTCTTCAAGATTATTTAATATTATAGAATCACTAGTTAGACTTATTTCATAATCTATAAATTTACTTTTAGAAAATTTAAATTTATTATTTATTTGAACTTTATTTTGTTTTTGATTAAATATTATATAGTTATATTTTGTTGGAAATAACTCCCAGTTTTCACTTGAACTAGACAAGAAGTTTTGGGAATTACTGAGTCCACCATTTAAATTTAAATTTAAATTGGAAGATTGAATCTTAATCTCAATAGAATAGGGAAAATTAGGATGAAATAAATTGAAATTTAATCCAAAATTTCTATTTCTGTTTAAATTATTTAATAAATATCCAAAAGAAACTAATCTATCATAGTCAAATGCTAATGAACCATATCTGTGTCTCTTTACATGAATAATTTTTAATCTTTGTCCCTCATTATATGCTTGTGAATATGATATTTTACTAAATGGGAAATTTAGATAATAGTTATTATGTTCATAGTAATTTAACCTATTAATTCTAAAAATACTATTCAAATATATTTGTGAATCTGGTTTAAATAAGAAGTTAAATTTTGGGGAACCAAAATTATTTATAAAAGAGGACTCAAAATTATTATAACCTATCAAATATGACTCATCAATTCTATTAAATTCATTTTGTAGAGCTTGAAATCTAGTAGAGTCATTAATTAAATTTGGAAAATCATTAAATTGATTTTGGCATTTAATTTGATCATTTAATACAATATTTGAGAAAATCAAAAATGTAAAAAAAATTAAAGAATTTTTCATTTACAAAATCTCAAAATTGAATTATTTATTTTTCATTAAATCTGCATAATATTTGAAAAACCAAGGTATAGTCTCTAAACCCTTAAAAAAATTAAAAAGTCCAAAATGTTCATTTGGAGAATGAATAGCATCAGAATCTAGTCCAAAACCTAATAATATTGATTTTATATTTAGTTGTTTTTCAAATAAGGCAACAATTGGAATACTTCCCCCAGTTCTGAGAGGAATAGGATCAATTCCAAAAGTCTTTTTAATAGCCAAACTTGCAGCAATATATCCTTTGTCATCTGTTGGGGATATATAAGGCATACCACCATGGTGTTCTTTTACATTTACTTTTACTGATTTTGGGGCTATTGATTTGAAGTAATTTGAAAATATTTGAGTAATTTTTTTGTGCTCTTGGTTGGGAACTAATCTCATTGAAATTTTAGCATAAGCTTTGGAAGGAATAACAGTCTTTGCTCCTTCTCCTGTATAGCCTCCCCAAATTCCATTAACATCTAAAGTTGGTCTTACAGAGTTTCTTTCAAGAGTTGTGAATCCACTCTCACCTTCAATTTCCTCAATATCTAAATGAGATTTATACTCATTAATATCAAATGGGATTTTCATAATTTCTTTTCTTTCAGTATCTGAAAGTTCAATTACATCATCATAAAATCCAGGAATTTTAATTTTTTTATTTTCGTCATGTAAAGAAGATATCATATTTGATAAAATATTTATTGGATTAGCTACTGCTCCTCCATATATACCTGAATGTAAATCTCTATTAGGACCAGTTACTTCAACTTCAACATAGCTCAACCCCCTTAAACCAATTGTTACAGTAGGTATATCATTCGATAAAATTCCTGTATCTGATATTAAAATTTTATCAGCTTTAAGTTTTGACTTATTATTAAAAACAAATTCCTCTAAAGAATTTGAACCAACTTCTTCCTCTCCTTCAATCATGAATTTAACATTGCAAGGAAGATTATTTGTTTTTAACATATACTCAAATGCTTTTAACTGCATAAATAATTGGCCTTTATCATCGCAAGCACCCCTAGCAAAAATAGCACCATTGGGATGAAGTTTTGTTTTTTTTATTACAGGATCAAATGGATCAGAATCCCATAAATTAAGTGGATCTGGTGGTTGTACATCATAATGACCATAAACTAATACAGTTGGTAACTTTTTATCAATAATTTTATCCGCATAAATAATTGGATACCCTGGAGTTGGACATATTTCAATATTTTCGGCACCAGCTTGAGACAAAATTTTTGATATTAATTCAGCTGTCTTTAACACTTGATTTTTATATTTTGGATCAGCTGAAATTGATTTTAATTTTAATAGA
>MDTB01166071.1_pt1 | contig 11938 bp, 7 predicted proteins | sample 811161 | NCBI WGS metagenome assembly MDTB01 (sample SAMN05326650, study PRJNA326480) | marine metagenome | isolation source: seawater | place: Mediterranean Sea | collected 2009 | reverse complement strand
TATTATTCCTTCTATTTTTCCTTCTTTTTCTTTCATAACTAATTTATTAGTATTATCAGAAAATAATACTTTTGTTAAATTTTCGTTATCCTTGAGTATTTTTTGTAAATTACCATTTACAGCACTTTTCAGGACTTCTCCTGATTTTAAAGTATTTCTTTTAACTAAATCGTCTATTACACTTTTTTCTAAAAGTCCCATACGAGATATGAGGTAAGGGTCTTGTATGTAAAATACTCCTTGTAAAAATATTTTATTCATGTCATCTTGTGGTACATCTTTTATCAAGTTACTTATTTTTCTGTCAAAGTCATACCTTTCATTTAGTCTAATGTAATTCTCAACGGCAACAGCAGGTGAGCTATTACTAGCTATCTTTAAAGTGTAAAAACCTCTTTCTGTGATAAGATTATGCACATTGTTACTTGCGTTTCGTTGTAACTCCATTATGGAAGGGTCAAGTGTTTCAGTGTTCAAAATTTTAAATAATGAAGAATCACTTGCATCAGCATCTACCAATGAAGACATATAATATGCATCTAAATCTTCTGGTCTGCCCTTAAAGTTCACCCAACGTGCTAATTTAGCTTGTGTATTAAACGTATTAAATTGTGCTTTGTCAAAGCCTTCCTCTATAGCCTTTTTTAAGTTAAACAAAGTTGTCATTTCTACTAATTGGTCTGGCTTATTTATAAAATTTGCAAAAGCTTTACTGGCTATACTTAAGCCTTCATTGTCCGGAGGCACGGGTATAGACCCTTTAAATTTTATGCTTTCCATTGTAAACATCATGTCATCAGGGTCTGTAAATTGCCTTGGTTTGAATGTATCATACTGCTCTTCTGCAAAACGTATTATTGTTTTACCCGACCCCCAATTTTTTTCTGCTGCTTGTATTTTATCACGTAATTCATCAAAAGCTGTTAAGTCTCCGGGAGTATCCATTGTTTGTCTTTTTCTATCTCGTCTGGCTTGTTTATATAAATTAAATAATTCTTCTCCCCCCATGTCTTTGTGCCTAATTAAGTTTATCATGGCATCAGATACGCCATCATTAAGTATGAGCCTGCCTCCCTCCTCCTCTATGTCAATAACCCCTTCTTTATTATTTAACACAGCTTTTTGAGCTTCTATTTTTGCTAATTTTGCATTTATGTTAAATATTTCATTGTGTGATAAAGGATTTGAAAAATAAATTCTTTCTTCCATTATCGGATGAAGTTGAAGTACTCGTGCTTGATGTAAGGGGTGGTCTGGTGTTTGTAGAGCCACAGGATTGACTGTTTTAACTATGTTAGGCTCTAAACTATTTTGTATGGCTGCTCTCGCATAATTATGTATATAACTTTCTATATTTTTAAATTCTGACATTACTTTTGGGTCATCTCTTTTGAAAAAATTAAGAATATCTTGGAAAGAGTAAAAATCAGTTTCCTGTAATTTTGCATATTGATTTCTTATGTCATCTCCAATGTTTAAATCCATCTTTATTATTTTTGGATTTACAATAGCATCGTACTTAGGTATTTTTAATGATTCAATCAAAACACGTAATTTTTGTAAACTTATTCTAAAATTTAATAGTGTCTGAAAATCTTGTTTAAATCCAACTTTTTTTAAAAATTCTATATCTGCTGCAGACTCTCCGGTAGGATATGTTCTTATGAGATTTATGTCTTCTACTCCATAGTTATTTAATGCAGTTTCTGCAGGTTCATCAAAATTATATGTATTTTTACCAAAGCTATCAGTGATAACTACGTTTTTATTTGGGTCAAACATATTTGTTCTTTTATAAAATTCAGCATCACTTCTATATCTTCTCAAAGGTTCAAACACGCTATTTCCTCGGACCATAACATTGTTAAGAGTTTTGCCCCTTTTATACCCTGATAATAACATCATTTCTTCTTTTAAACTAGGGTGAACATCTTTCTCCCCTAATTCACGTATCTGCAATGAACGAGAGTGTCCATATATAGGTTCAAATCTTTCTTCACCATAGGCTCCTTTTTCTTCTAAAATTTGAGGATGTTTATATTGTGCAACGCTCTTATCATATGGACTATCTACATTTTTTGCTTTATACCCTACACTTTTTTCACTATTTGTTATTCTAAAAGAATTTGTTGACTTTTGTACTCCTTTAGCATCATGTGCAAAACCTTCAGAATATCTATCCATATATGTTGCTACATTTGCCTGTGTTATATCCCCACCTGCTGTGGGCACTATATCTAACTTGTCTAATTCTTCTTTTACACCTAGGTCATTTACTTTAATTAAAGGTACATTCTTTGGATTGTTTTCTAGTAACCTGTCTACATCTTTTTGTTTCTGTGGTAATTTATTTACATTTATCTGTTTTAACTTTAAAAATTCATCTATAAACTCTGCACCTTTTTTTGTTCCCATATTTTTAGCTTTTGCTACAATGCTCTGAGTTAAAAATTCATTGCCAAAACTAGCTAGTCCTCTCAGGTTAAATCCTGATGCAACAGACCCTCCGGGTGCCCCAACAGTTATCTCTGTTGATGGAAATAGAGAAAGTAAAGAACCTGTTTCATATCTAACTTTCTGAACTTCGTCAGTAAATGGTGTTACTGACTTTAAATAATCTAAGTACGTAATTGGACCTACTAATGTTTCAGGGTTAGTAGCTCTATCGACAGGTGTGATAGGACCTGCATTCATACCAATAGGTTGTATAAAATCCTCTGTAATATTATTTGCTTCGTTTATTACATTCCTAGGACTCATCAAAGATAAGTATGAGGGAGCTTTACCTGCTTTCTTAGAAATTTTCTTTTGTTCTTGTATTCTTATTGCTTGGTCTATAAGTTGGTCTTTTATAGCCTCAAGACTAGATTGTGTCGCTAAGCCTGTAAGTGTCTTCTGCTCACCATATTGGGTAAAGAAAGGATTGGCTATATCCGTTAGCATTGTGCTTGCTAAACCTTTAGGAGCATCCTTCTTCCTTTTTAAAAAGCCTTCTATATCTTTTTTATTTATCTTTAGGTCATCTAAAGTAAAAGGACCCTCCGTAGGGTCCACATACTCTATCTCACCATCCAGTCTTTCAACTAGACCTCGATTAATATACTCTTCAGCCATTATTGTATTGCCTCGTTAGTTTGTTCAAACAATCCTTTTGTGTCAGAAATATCTAAGTTTAAATTTTCCATTTGATTAGCTGTAGTAGCTTCTGAACGCTTGTATTCAGTGCCAAGCTGTAATGCTACCTGAGCAGTTATGTTAGCAACAGAACCTTTACCAAAGAAGTATTGACCTAATTCTGCTTTTATTTTACCTGCAGTTGTTGTAGCTCTAGGTTTACCTAGTCCTGTTATTGCGTCTGCAAATTTTTTGTTAGTAAATAGTTTTGCTAATCTCCCTTGTGCACTTATTCTTGTTACAGCACTTACAAATTTACTAGGGTCAAGAGTAAATAACTCACCTATCAACTGTGCACCAGATAATGCTGAACCTGCGTCTGCCCCAGCTTGTTGTATCACACCAACATAATTTTGCACATTTAATAAATTTTCTTTTTCGGTTATTTTAGAACCATCAGCTAAAGTTATCTTTTTATTTAATATTTTATCAAATACTCCTGCACTATTTAACTTTTCTATTAAGTCATTTAATGCTCTTGGATTTATAGTTAAGTCTCCTATCTGAGCAAAGGCAGCATTTTTATCAGTTATTTCTTTTAAGACACCACTTTGCTTTGATATGATATAATCATACATACTACTTCTTAAATTTTCTAGTGATGCTTTACCTTCCTTTGCAGGCATTCTGGCTATAATAGCCATCATTGTATCAACATCTTGTGCAAACTCTGCAGCATTAGTTTTATTGATAGCATTATCAAACACATTCTTTACTTCTGTATTTGTTATTCTACTACCTAACATATATCTTTCTGCAAACTTTATGTTGTCTAGTTGAGATATAACTTCTAAATCTTTTAAGATTGTTTTTTCATTTTTGGGAGTAAGTCCTAATACTGATTTTTCATTAGGTGTATAATTCTCTAAAAATTGTTTAACGCTTTGTGATGTTTCAGTTTTAGTTTGAGCTACATTACCTGCACCACCAATTTTGTATGCTAGTATATCTGTAAATGCTTGTTTTAATACATCTTTAGGAGGCTTTTTGCCTGTGCCTTTTAGTGCATTATTAACATATTGTTCTTGAAACTTTATATTTTCTGCAGTTATGAAGAATCTATTTGTAGGTCCTGCAGCAGCTCCCGTAAGTCCCATCTCTGAAGGTATAAGTGTTTTCTCTCCTCCTGTCTTGGAACTAACTCTTGCAGCTATTTGTAAAGGACTACTTATACTGTCTAATGTTTCTTTGTAAAAAGTATTCGCATCTTTTAATTCTTTAGATACATCAATCTTACCACCTATAGGCTTTGATATCGTGTTTAATATCTCTTCTCGTAATCCTTGTGCAAAGGATGCAAGTTGAGGATTAGAAGCTGTACCTACATCTTTAGAGAACACAGACTTAGACATATTTCCTAGTATAGTGGCATACATATGTAGTAATTGAGCAGGTGTTTTAATTTGTATACTATGATTATCTATATATTTAGCGTATTCTGGGTGATTCTTTTTTAATACTTGTAGAGCTTTACTTACAGATTCTTTACTTAATCTACGTATACCACCACTTTCACGACCTAATGCAAATAAATGCTGCACTATAGAATCTAATTTAGGTTCTCCCACCTGAGGAGGTACAAAGTCTACATCAATTTTTTGTCCCGGCTTTTGTTTAGTAACAGGTTCAATACCTTTAATTTCTCTACTTACTATGAATTTACGTATACCTTCTAAATTAAATGAGCTATCCTTTAGTTTATCAAATACAAGTTTGTACATACCCCTTGCTTCATCAGTTCTAAAACTTAAAAATAAAGTTTCTAGCTCTTCTAATTTTACACCTAATCTTTCAGGATTTATAGTAAGTTTACCTTCTTTTATGTTCTTTATTACTTGTCCAAGAGAAGCCATGTCTGTTCTAAATTTACCAAAGTCTCCTCCTCCCATGTTATTTCTAAACTTATCTAAGTATTGATACGCACTTTGCATTTGGGTACGTAGCATTTGAGACAGTTTACCTGAAGTTTGGTCAATAATACCTGCAAGTCTATTTATCTTTTTATTCATAGTTCTTTGAGGTAGCATTGTATTGACAAGACCTGTCCTATCTGCAAAGTCTTCTGCCTTTATAGCAGATTGGAATATTTCTGATTTTTCAACAAAGCCATCTTTTTCAAGAGCTTCTCTAGTTCTGGAGAGTCTAGTTGTTATCTTGTCAAGAACTGCAGGAACAAATGTGACTACTTTACCAACTATACCACGTAATTCCTGTTTAAATTCATTACTTGTTATATCAGCTTCGGGGTCGTTAAATAATTTTTTTATTGCTTGAAGAGGTTTAGGGTCTGTTACAATTCTATTTACTGATTCTAAGAATCCTCCAAACTGTTCAGCTTCACCTTTAGTCAAACCAAGTTGTTTCTGAAGATATTGTCTTCCTGCTTCTACACCTTGGTTCGTAACGTACAAACTATATGCAAGAGTTAATGGACCAATTATAGGAGCAGCAACAGGACCAACACCTGGAATCATTGATGTTAATGTCGTTGCAACACCTGAAGCTACCAAAGATGTACCTACAGCTGCTACGTCGGCAACAACTTCATATCCTAGTGCAGGAATATACTTTTGAGCCATAGTCAATATGTCTTGTGTAGGATTTGTAAATGAGGTAAAAGAGCCGTCATCTTTTTTCAAAGATACAAAAAATCTATTGTCTAAGAAACCTGCGTTAGTGTCTTCTATAACCTTAAAGTTATCTTTACCAAACTGAGATTCTAATGCATTTTCTACATGAATTTTATTATCTGAAAAGCCTAGCTTTGCAAGAGTTGAAAAGTCTAATGCGTTAGATACACTTTTATCTGTGTAACTATATACACCACCTTGGTCTTCTGCTAAACGCTTTAGTCTTTCTGCTCTAAAAGGGTCATCTTCATCTTCAGATAATCCCGGTCTTGGAAATGATTTTAATGTGGGAAAAGCCCCCATACCTGCAAAAGGAGGAGCAAATCTCATTGTTTGGATTTCTTCCTTAGTAAATCCCCCACCCGGCTGTATAGGCTTTTCTATTAGTTCAGAGCCTGCAGTAAAGTCAGACTCCTTTCTTTTCTCTATAGCTTCAGCAGTAGGAACATACTCAGTAGTATTAGTAGACTCATCTCTTTCTCCGAAGAGTCCTTTTGTTTCTGAAAACTGTGACATTTAAGCTCCTTGTCCTGCTCTTGGTATGTCAATTAAATATACGTTTCTGTAATTGTCTTCAAACTCTTTTGCACTCATGTTCTTCCTTGCTATTATATCATTAACAGAGTTTTTAGCCAAGGACATAACATTCTCATGTTTCTCTAACATTAACAGTTGTTCTCTAGTGGCTCTGTTATCCTCCTGTGCAAAGAACGCTTTCTTAACATCATTTTGATTTAGACCATATGCCTTCATAATTCTGCCATACATTTGACCTGCTATAGTGCTCGTATCATTTGCATTAAATGTGCCATTAGGTAAGAATGATATTATTTTATTATTTTTCATACCCGGATTATTTTCGCCAACAGATGTAGCGATTTGTGTTACTGCAGCTCTTTCTAACGCTATAATAGCAGCTAATGCATTTGTTCTACCCACTCCAAGAGCATCCTTGTCCTCAATAATACCAATATATTGATTTATAATTTGTAAATCCCTATCAGATATACGGGGGTCATCAAAGATAGCTTCTTTAGTGGTTTTAATGAATGTTCTAGCTGCTTGAATAGCTTTAGTTACATCATCACCTCCTATAAAGGCTGCTAATGCAGGTTGCCCAAATATATCTGCAAGGTTAGTACCTGTTTTCTGTAATCTACCTAATACACTAAATACTTGATTATTTTTAGATAATAAATCTTTTATTAAAACAACATTATCCAATGACCTAGTACCAGTGCTTATTTTATTTTCTTGTATCTTTCTATCTTCTTTATTAGGATTTATTTGTCCTCCATCCTCATCGAATCTAGCAGCAGTCGTTTGTTGTATTCTACCATCTTTACTAACGATATTATTTATAGATTCCCCTTGTGCACTTAAGATTGTTAAAGGTATATCACCTAAAACATGGACATTTGCTGCTGTATTCGCTTCACTTTCGGTATAACCATATACACTCATATAGTGATTTTTAAAGAATCCTAACTTTGCTCCTTTAGAATCACCACTTTTATCTGTAGTAAGTCCTGCAGCTATAGCTGACGGAGTTGCTTGAACTTTAGTCTCTAGTTCTGGTAAATTAAATGTTCCTGATAATGTTTTCCTAACTTGTGCTTCTGGTATGCCACTTCTGTTTGCAAACATTTTTACAACATCATCATTAGAATAATATTTAAATAAGTTCTTAAATGATTGAAACATAGACTCTTCTCCTGCACCTTTAGGAGCTATATCTACACTTTCTAATTTATTTACGCTTATAGGGTCTACAGTCTTAATAGGTTTAGGCTCTTCTATTTTACTAACAGGTATACCTTTAGGAAATGCCGATAGCATATTATTTATTATCTTAGAAGCTTTGTCTATTTTGCCACCACTTAATTGATAAGCCTGTTTTGCTATGCCTGTGTCTACACCTAAGTTTTTAGCCAGTGTTTTTATTTGGTCATTCTCAGCTAGTATAGCTTTTTCTTTAGTTTGAAAATCTTTTGCTATAGTATTGTATCTTTCGTTTAGTCTTGATATTCTGTCTTCTGCATTTTGAGGTATGTTTTCTTGCAAAAATTGTGTAGCAACAGGTAAACCACCTCTCATTAAACCACCTAATGTTATAGCCATTACACTGCCTCCTGTCTAGCCATCAACCCAGTTTGAGATTGTTGTTCAATGGGTTCTTCTGGCGTATCATCTTTCATTCTATCCTCAAAACTTTGTGTCGAAGCTTTTTCAAAATCTACTTTGTCTTTCTTAAATTCTGCAATTCTCTGTAAACCTTCATCAATCATAGAATCTTGATTAGGTATAACTTTATATTCTACTCCAGCTTGTTCTGCTAAGTTCATAACTAACATAGTTAAATCTTCCCCAGATAATATAGCTACATCTGGATTTAGTAAACCCTCGGCAAATCCTGCCAATAATAAAGAATCTACGATTGTTGCTATAGGTATTTGGGAATCAACTAAACTTAATAACTTTTCTGCATTTGCATCATCATCGAACTTGTCTATAAAATAATCCATAACCTCATCCGGATTATTTAACATAGGAGGTTTATCCCACGGATATATTCCCGGTGTTTTAGTCAAAGACTGTCCCGGTATAGCAGTATCGAACATAGAACGCTCTTTACCACTAGGAAGTTTCATAGTGTCATTAAGTTTTATTTCCATTATTATGTCCTACTTGTTAGTAATCCAAGCTGTTTCTTGAGAATAGAGTTGTACATACTCATAGGTCCGTAAGAACCTGTCACTACAGGTGCAGCCCTACTTCTTGAAGAAATATAACTAGGACTTTTCCTACGAATACCTCTTCTATATTTCTCAAATATATTTACTTCTGGAGGGGTTTTTAAAGATTGTTGTGGTAATTTTGGCACAGATTTAGTTCCAGCAATTCTATTCATTACTATAGGAGCTGCTATAGATGCTACCATACTTAACATAATTATCCTCTATCTATTTATTGCAGCTATTCCAAGTGCTGTGATGAAGCTACCTATAGCATTAGAAGATTTCTCATCTAAATACTGATTATAAAGGTCAGCTTGTATATCAGCATCAAGTATAGCCATAGCATAATTAAATGCTCTATCCTGTCCATTCTCAGATGAAGTATATACATAGTCTGCTTCATCTCTATATTGTTGCCATATATTATTTAAGGCAGTATTAGATATGTTTAGATAGTTAGCTGCATTTAATTGATTTGCAGCATTTACTGCTGCAGTATTTGCAGTGTTTACATTTCTACGCCATGTAGCGTTGGATTGTGCAATTTCTACTGAATTTTTTGTGTTGAACTGGTCTCTTGTATTCTGCATAGTGGCACGAAACTGATTTAGAGCATTTGCTTGCCCTGCATTAAATTGTGATGTTGCATTTGCTTGTGTTGCATTTAGTTTACCTATATCTGCTGACAAAGACTCAAAAAATTGTGTAACTTGATTTTGGCTTGTTGCATTAAAGTTTTGTGCAGCATTTTGTGCTGATTGGTCTGATAACAATGTTTGTATTTTAGCTTGTTGATTTATTGCTTCAGTTTGTTGTGCATTTGTTAAGTTAGACATATCCATCTGCAAAAAGCCCTGAGCATTTAATACCATAGCTTGCTGTCTATTGTTAAGATTAGCCATATCCATCTGAGCAAAATTAGCTGCATTTGCTAATGCTGTTGCTTGTGCATTGTTTAAGTTCTGTAGTCCTATTGTCTCCATAACTTTTGCATTTGCAAAGACTCTTTGTTGTTCTTGTGTAAAATTAACACCGGCAGCCTCAGCGAACTTTTCAGCGTTGAGGATGTTTGCTTGTTGTTGGTTAGAGAGTTCTTGACCTGCCAAAGCTGCCTGAACCTGCATTTTAGCGAGAGCTGTTTGTTGTCTATTAGATACGTTAGCTAACGCTACATTTAAATTATTTTGTGTATTTGTTAATCTTGCTTGTTGGTCGTTATCCATTATTTTTACAGCAGTATTGTAGTATGTCTGAGCATCTGCTGTAGCTATAGGCACGGAAGCTTCTAGTATTGCTTGAGTTATAGCTGCTCCTGCCATTGAGGAAGATGCAAGACCTCTTTGAGCCATAACTGCCGTAGCATTACGCACAACCCCAGCTGCCCATGCTGGGACTTGTCCATCTGTAAATTGTTGAGATATACGAGTAAGTTGACCTTGAACAGTCATCTCTGGTGTTACAGTCATTGTAGCACCTTGTACATCGCTTACAAAATCTGTTTGTGCAGGTGCTGTACCTGCTAAAAATGATGTATCTGCTGTTGCACCTGTCACTAACTCTGGTGCTGTTACTTGTCTTTGTGTAGTGTCAGCTTGTTGTACTATTCCCTGTGCAACGCCCTGTTGAGCCTGTGCTTGTGCTTGTTGTGATACTGTTCCTTGAGCTGCTTGTGCTTCTCTTGTTAATTCTGTTCCTTGCTGTGCTGTTGCTGTCGGTGTTTGTGTAGCAACTAAAGCAGGTGAAACTGTTGCTGCAGAAGTTACAGTAGGACCTTGTGCTTGTGTAGCTGTAGCTTGTGATATTGGAACTTCTGGGGATTGTTGTAAAGCATAAGCTTCTGGAGATACTTCTTCTCCCGGTTGTATATTTTGATTAATAGGTACATACTGTCCCTGCTGAGGCATAGCAGGATTTGTTACGGATTGACCCATGTAATCCTCTACATCCATAGTGGTTGTAGGTTCAGGAACTACATTACCTATGGTTGTACCACCTTCTTGTCTTTTCTTCACTATCTAGCTCCTATCAATATCTTGTCTAACTTATCTTCTAATCTTTTCATAGCATCCATAATATCGTGCATATCATCTTTCACATCATCTTTACGTGCATATTCTTCTCTTGTTTTATTTAGGAGTATTTGTAGACGCTTTACCTCTTGGAACATTTTGTTGAATGCCCAACCGAATGGCACTACCACCATTGTTAGGATTATATTCCAAAATAACATTGCATCTATTTCCATTATACTATTATTCCTGTGGGAAGTCAAACATTGGTGGATTACCTGTTGGCATACCATCACTGTCTACTGGTGTATCAAACAATGCCATAAACTCTGTAAGATTAGAACAAGCATTTATCTTAGTTTCTATTGTATTACACGCAGTTCTTACACTATCTCTGTAGGTCGTTGTTGCATCAGGTATAGCAGTTCCCTTTTCTGATTTACGTGTAACCATCCAATCTGTTTTAAATAATAAATCATTAGCAGTTTTTTTAGTTTGAGCAATCCAAATAGATTTTAAACCAAGTGTTACGACTTGATTACCATTTGGGTCTAAAATAGCTTTACCATCTTCATCAACTGCATTAACATCTGTAAGACTACGTTCAATCAAAGTTCCATCTGTTTTTCTACCATGATAAAATCTATTATCAACAGGTGTTTCAGATGCAGGTGGGTCTTCCCAAGTTAATCCCATAGATTTTTTATAAGTGTCTGACCATCGTGTCCAAGTAGCAGGATGTTTTACACCACTGTCTGAAACCCATGCTTTTCCTACTCTTATTTCTGTCCCGTTATGTTTCCACGGCATAGTCTATCTCCTATCTTGCATTACTAAATTTAAATGGCTGTTCTGCAAAAGCCATGTAGATATATGTTCCACCTGATGCGTTCCAATAACCATAGTTCATATCACTTCTCATTTTAAAACCATTGCTCAAAAAATCAACAATCGCATACGTTGATAAAGAACTCTCTGCATAATTTTGATTAGCCGCCAATTGACCTACTCCACCTCCACCAACTACATTTTCTGGAGACCTTTTGTTATCTAAAAGAAACCAATCACTAGTAGAGTCGCTTCGTTTTGCCAATATCCAAGCAGGTCTAAAGCCAGTATAGATAAATGGACCATCTAATAAATTATTGCCTACAAACGAGCCAAACTTAGAGTAGCCTTCAACTGAATGAAAACAATACATAAGCATACTATCGCCACTTTCATTTGTAGTTTGGTCAGTATTTACATTTACAACTGTTGATGTTGGTGCTGTATCATTAAATGACCCTGCGTTTGTGCTAAATGCACCATTTGTATTTAATGTATATTGTCCAGTAAAACCACCTGAAACATGACCAAAAACCCAACTTCTAGCATCTGTTCTATT
>MDTB01102849.1_pt1 | contig 11938 bp, 9 predicted proteins | sample 811161 | NCBI WGS metagenome assembly MDTB01 (sample SAMN05326650, study PRJNA326480) | marine metagenome | isolation source: seawater | place: Mediterranean Sea | collected 2009 | reverse complement strand
TAGCTTTATGATATATATCTTATATAATTTGAATTTTTCACTAAATAGTGATAAAAAAAAATCATTAACAAACTTAAAAAAAAATAATGAGAAATCTAAACCAAATTCTCCTCTGTATTTTATCATCAACCTTATTTTTTTTATCATGGCCTCCAAATGGATTCCCATTTCTAATATTTTTCAGTTTTATACCTCTATTTAAAATCATAAAAAAATTTTCATATCAGGTTAAAACAGCAAATCTTAAGTTATTTTTAATTTTATTTTTCAATTTTCTACTAACAAACTTTTTACTTTGTTATTGGGTAATAAAAACTAATGTATTTGGGGGGATATTTGCGTCTTTCTATAATGCTTTTTTTATGGCTCTAGTCTTATTATTATCGGGTATAATCAAGAAAAAATATGGTGAAAAACATTTTTATATTTCATTAATTATTTTTTGGATATCCATAGTTGAATTTCCTCATCTCAACTGGGATTTTAGTTGGCCTTGGTTAATTCTTGGGAATGTTTTTTCAAATTCCATATACTTGATTCAATGGTATGAGTATACTGGTGTTTTTGGTGGATCTTTATGGATATTATTATCAAATGTGATAATTTACAATTTAATCGATCAAGATTCATTTAAATTCAATAGCTGGAACTTTTCTAAAATTTTAGTAATAATTCTACCGGTAATATTTTCCCAATTGATTATAAATTTTAAAAATTTTAAAGATTTGAATATAAACGATTCTAATAATGAAATTAAAATTAGTATCGTTCAGCCAAATTTTGATTGTTACACTGAAAAATTTCAATTATCCCAAGATATTCAATTTGACAGGGTAGACTCTTTAATTAATATTGATAGAAACTTTAATGCAAAACTCACACTTTTACCAGAAAACTTCTTAAAAAAATGGATGTGGGAATCAAGACTAATGGAATTCAAAATTATAAATAGACTAGATTCATTATTGAAAAAAAAAACCTACCATGTTCCTATTGACAGGAGCAACAACAGCTCAAATTTATAAAGGGAAGAATAAATATAAATATTCGGTTCGAAATAAGAATAATATTTTTTTTGAAGTGTTTAATAGCTCTATATTATTTTCAAAAAATATCCCGCATCAGATATATCGAAAATCAAAATTAATTCCAGGAGCTGAAACCATTCCTTACCCAAACATATTTTCTCCAATTTTTGATAGATTCCCAATAAAAATTGATAATCAAATTGGTAATTTTGGTAGAAATGACTCAATTTCAAATTTTTATACTGATGTAGGAATTTTTTCATCAATTATTTGTTATGAGTCGATTTATGGTGAATATGTATCAAAATTTGTCAAAAAAGGAGCGAATTGGATTACAATAATTACCAATGACGGTTGGTGGGGAGATTCATATGGATACTCACAACATTTTGCTTATTCAAGATTAAGGGCATTAGAAAATCGAAAATTTCTAGTTAGAAGCGCAAATACTGGTATAAGTGCTGTGATAAATCCTTTCGGGGAAATTTTAGACTCATTAAGTTATAATAAAAGCGGAATTATCAATACCAATATATATAAAAATTCAAAAATTACATTCTATACTATGTACGGTGATTATCTTGCAAGAATATCAATTTTACTTAGTCTAGTTTATTTTATAAATTTTTTTATAAATTTTAAAAAGAAAAAACTCAATTAATAAATTATACTTTTTCTAATTATTATACTTTTTTTTGACTTCCCCATTTTCATAGATGTAAAATAGAATTAGTCCTTTAGGATGAAATTTATGCTCTTTTCCTAGAACATCAATCATTTTAATTAATCTATTTGAATTATCATTTAATTTATTGATTCCCAAACCATCATCATAATCATATTCATCACATTCACCATCTTGATCAAAATCATTAATACAATTATGATAACAATCATAATATTGTTCAGGGTAGATACATGATTCATCATCATTATTTGCGTATTCATTAAAATTACACGCTAAAGAATCTGTACAACCATATACAACTCCACAAAAACCTTTATAATTCAAAGGAAATGCCAATTGAGTATTACTACCAGTAAGATAGTATGTTCCAGCTAAATTTTCGTTTAAAATATTATAATTATTTTCATCTAGTGTCACAGTAGCTTGAGTACCAAACCAACTATTTCCATCAAGTGTTTCCAAATTTAAAAAATGACATCCATCATCCAAACAAACTTGTTGAGGTACATTACTTACTCCCTCAATTCCATTTAACTCCCAAGAAACGTTAAAGGTTAAGGACCCAAAAACATCAACTGTTACTAATCTGCCGGAAATACAATTACCAAAACAATCAAATCCTGGTTCTGGAAAATTATTTCCTCCACATTGTCCACAAGAATCATATTCAAAGTAACAAGGATTATTTATTGGTTGACCATCGTATGAAATTGATGATGATTCAGTATTATAGTTTGCTGTACTGTCAAAATTACATGCAGATGGATTTAAACAACCAAAAATAAGGCTGTCATCATCGCAAAATTGAAAATCATAATTAATTAAATTATTTAAATTTGAATCTAGATATGTAATATTTTTAGCATATTTATTAGAATCTACATCTATAATTATCTTTGAAATTTCTTGATTATTATACTGCCCCATATAAACACCATACCCTGCTGAACCAAGATTATATCCGCTATTTGAATTTTCAGTTATGTAATTAATATCAATTTCTACTTGATTTTGATTTACCCAATTGTAATCTAATGTAATCACAGATAATATAGTTGTATCGTTATTATGAGGGGTAATCATAGTATCCCCCATAAAAAATAATGTATCAAAATCAGATGTATATTGAAAATATATTCTATTAGTTTTTTTAATTCTTGACTGAGATATTAAACCATTTTCATCATAATAAAAATTAACAGTATCTACTATTGTATTTAAATTTCCAGGGTAATTAACAGCAACAGGCCCCATAGGATAATATCCATTACTAAAAACAGTATCACCATTTTCATCAACTGGAATATATTCAAAACTGTTATAGTTTAATAAATTTCCAAACGAATCAAATTCATATTTTGCAAGATTTCTATTTTCTATATTAGAAATACAAATTTGATTATTATTAATCCAAGAAAAATTAATAGAATCAGCATCAATCATAGGATTATCAGCTCCGACAATTAAAGAGTCTATTAATTCAACTTCATCGTAAATAAAATATCCAAATACAGTAGGAACCGACCAAAACCCCCCATTAACACAACTATCAATATAACCTTCTGAGTTAAAAGAATAATGAGTTGGACTTGAAAACATTGCTCCTTCTTCATAAATATTAAATGAATCTATCCAATTATATGTATTATAATTAGAATACGACATAATATTGTTAATGTCGTTGTTGTTGTATGAAGTAATCATTAATCCCTCTACAGGACAACTAATATCAACTTTTGGAGACATTGTATTAAACTTATTAAATTGTATTGGTATTGGTAAATTTACAGCTTGGTTATATAAAACGGGAATAGGGTAATTCAATGTATTATTTTGAGTATTTGAAATATTTCCGTAAGGATTACCATAGGGATAACCATAATATGAGGATTGATAAAATTCGTAATTATTAAAATTATAATTTATCCCAGTATTAAAACCCTGAGATAACAAAATAGAAGGAATAAATATTATTGATAATAAAAGGTTTTTCATAATATGATTTTAAATAATTTAAGTCAAAAATAATATTATTTAATAAAACTTCAATTTTCTTGATTTAATATTAAATAAATATATTGCAACTTTGTTGCAATAATTATTTTTTATAATTTTATTGCAGAAAAAAATTAAAGCAAATATCAATATGGATTATAAATTACCCGTGACTGTTTTAAGTGGATTCCTTGGGTCAGGAAAAACTACACTTTTAAATCATATAATACATAATAGGCAGGGGCTAAAAGTTGCAGTTATTGTGAATGATATGAGTGAGGTAAATATTGATTATGAGTATATTAAAGACACAAATACTCTATCTCGAACAGAGGAGAAATTAGTCGAAATGAGTAATGGATGTATTTGTTGTACTTTAAGAGAAGACCTTATGATTGAAGTTGAGAAATTAGCTAAAGAAAAAAAATTTGATTATTTATTAATTGAAAGTACAGGTATAAGTGAACCCATTCCTGTAGCTCAGACATTTTCTTTCGTTAATGAAGAAGATAATATCGATCTTTCTAAGTTCAGTTACATTGACACAATGGTCACAGTTGTTGATTCATATAATTTTTTTAAAGATTTTGGAAGTCCTGAAAAATTAAAAGACAGAAATTTGAGTGATATCCAAGATGACACTAGAACAATAGTGAACTTATTAACTGATCAAATTGAATTTGCAAATATCATTCTTTTAAATAAGACAGATCTAGTAACAAAAGAAGTTGTTGGATTCTTAAAATCTACAATTAAAAAATTAAATCCGTCGGCTAAAATTATTGAATCATAATATAGTAAAATTGAGCCTAATAAAATTTTAAATACTGGATTATTTAATTTTGAAGAAGCAGAACAAAATGCCGGGTGGATTGAGGAACTTAATAAAGATAATCATATTCCAGAAACTGATGAATATGGAATTTCATCATTTGTTTTTAGAAATAATAAACCCTTTGATTCTGAGAGATTTTGGTCTTATGTTCAACAAAGATTCCCATCTTCAATTATAAGAAGCAAAGGATTATTTTGGTTATCTTCAAGACCAAATCAAGCTCTGATATGGAGTCAAGCTGGAGGGTCATTAAAAGCAGATCCTGCCGGAGTATGGTGGTGTAGTATGGCTTTCGAAAAAAGAATTCAGAACCAAACATTTGTTGATAACCAAAAAAACATTGAATCAAACTGGGATATTACTTTTGGTGATCGAAAAAATGAAATAGTACTAATTGGACAGGACATGGATGAAAAAAAAATAACTAATGAGCTAAATCAATGCCTTTCAACTGAAGATGAGCTTAAAACATTAAAATGGAAATATGGTTATGATGACAATTGGCCTGTCCCAAAAAATTATCCAACTAATAAATATTAAATAATATTTTCCTGTTGTCTAACTTATTTCTTATAATTTGATTTAAAACTAATTATTTTTTTTAAATTATATTTATTGATTCTTATGAAAAAAAAATCAATCCTTAATATAATTTTATTAATCCTTGCAGCTGAAACAGTATTTATGTTACCCTACATAATATCAAGAGTTTTTAGACCCACCGTATTAGAATTATTTGAAATATCAAATACCGAACTTGGAATTTGTTTTTCAACTTATGGATTTGTTGCTATCTTATCTTATCTTATTGGGGGGCCTTTGGCAGATAGATATCCTCCAAGAAAACTAATGAGTACATCTCTAATACTCACTTCTTTAGGAGGATTATATTACGCAAATTATCCTGGATTTTTAGGTCTTAAAATTTTATATGCTTATTGGGGGTTTACTACTGTTTTTTTATTTTGGTCACCGATGATAAAAGCAACAAGAATTTGGGGAGACAATGACAGTCAAACTTTGGCATTTGGTTTACTTGAAGGGGGGAGAGGTATTATTGGTGCAATCATTGCTTCAGTTTGTATCATGATTTTTTCACTGTTAATTACTGAATTCAATTCTAAAATAGACTTACAAGAGAAGAGAGAGGCTTTTTCAAAAGTAATATTTTTTACATCTTTATTTGTAGCATCAGTCTCAATTTTAGTATGGAAATATATGAAATTCTTTATACCAAAAAATAAAAATTATGTGGTAGAAAAATTTTCTTTCAAGAAATTTAAGTCTGTTCAAAAATTATACTCTGTAAGATTAATCATGGTAATTATACTATGTGCTTATGTGGGATATAAAACTACAGATATAATTTCTTTATACGCAAATAAAATAATGGATTACAATGAAGTTGAGTCCGCAAAAATTTCTACTTTTTTACTTTACTTAAGACCCACTATTGCAATTCTGATTGCAATCTTTTTATCTAAATTTAAAGCTACAATAATGTTAATAATCAGTTTTACATTTACGTTAATTGGTTCATTATTTTTTTCTCTAAAATTAATTTCAATTAATCAAGAATTATTATTTTTATTCTCGACAACTTTACTAGGGATTGGAATATATTCTGCAAGAACTCTTTATTTCTCTGTAATGAAAAGGGGCAATATTCCAATTAATCTAACTGGGACAGCCGTGGGGTTTATCTCTATAATTGGATATACACCAGACATTTTTAGCGGCCCTTTATATGGATATTTTCTTGATCAATATTCTGGGATTAAAGGGCAAAGTATTGTATTTACGATCTTAACGATTTTTTCATTTATTGGAATTATAGCTTCTATTAAATTTTACAATAAATTCGAAAATTCTTAAGCTAAAAACTTTAATTTTCATCTACAATTATTTTTTTTTCAAAAGATCCATCAGAATACAAATAAAAGTATAATAAATTATATATTGGAGTACTGCATTCCCTACCTAATATATCAAATACAGAAACAATTTTTCTTGTCTGAGACTGAATTTTATTAATTTCTAAATGACTTGTATTGAAAAAATTCCAAATTTCTTCTAAAACTGCAATTTCTGTTTGTGGATTATTCCAATTATGACCAGTATTTATTGCTACTAAGGATTTAATTTCTGAATGAGAATTATTACAAGCAGTATAGGTAGTTGAATAAAAATCTGTACTCCCTAAAAATATATTTTCTTCTGTAATATATGATATATCACAATTTAAATTTTCTGCCCAATTTTGAGCACTATTTATAGCTGACATAAATTCTCCATTAAATGATATCCCCCCATTAATCGGAATAGATTCATCATTTTGTCCGACAACCTGAAAAACTTTTAAAGATTCATATAAAGTCTCTAATTCACCAATAGTAACTAACTGCTGACTAAATAAAGGAGCAATACCATCAAAATAGGATCTAGATTTACCTAAAAGGTTAACCATTCCTGCTCCATTAGACATACCAATTGCAAATACTTTATCAAAATTTATAAAAGAAAATGACTCAATTTCTTGAAATATCAAATCAACAAACTCTAAATCATCTGCAGATGAAGGTTCATTTCCCAAATTCCAATGACCACCAATATCATCAGGATTATCAGAATAACCATTCGGATAAATTCCAATAAACTCTTTTGAATCTGTCAAAAAGTTAAAAAATCCAGAATGTAAAAAATGCTCCCCTGAACCTCCTCCTCCGTGAAATACGAAAACTATTGGATAAATATTATTTAAACTAAAATTCATAGGAGTCTTGACATAAACTGTTCTGATAACTTCTTGACCATCAATTAAATGACTAATATTTAATTGATTAACACCTGGATGAATTTGGGATTTTAATAAGGAGCCCAATAGAAAAAAAAAACAGATTAATTATCTTTCTCATTGATTAAAAATTTAATTGTTATATTAATTTAAAATTATTCTCTTTTTAGAAGATCCATCATCAAAAATATCAATCATGAGTCTAAATGATTGTTCACAAATATTTAATCCAAATCCATCAACAGTTTTGACAATATTTTTTTAATTACAGGATGTTTTGACAATGTCAAATTGTTACAAAAATCAAAATTTAAAAAATCTACAGTATTATTTAATGAATTTGGTATTGCTAAAGTATTTGTAATTTTATTATAAAAAATATCTGCAGGATGACTTAAATTTTCTACAACTAATTGAACGCTTTGAAAATTTGAGCTATATCTATAAATAGAGTTATCACTCCAGGCTGAAACATAAAAATATCCACAATCATCTATTGCAATCCCATCAAGATTTCCTAGTCCTGAATATAATAATGTATTATGATTATTATTAATTAAATCAACTTCATAAATTGGTGCATTACTTCCCCAACATACTACCAATATCCTATTATTAAATTCATCAAAACACACACCATTTGGTCTTTCTTCAAATGTGCTAATAATTTCAAAATTATTATTTAAAAAATTGTATCTGTAAAGCATTTTATCACCAAAATCTGAAATATATAAATCTTGATTTGAGTGAGTAATGCCATTTAAAAATGTAGCATTCAAATTATAATCTAAAATTTGACTTCCATCTTCTAAATCAAATGCCAATAAATTCGATCCGCTACAAACAAATATTGTATTATTGACTATTTCTATTCCATGAGGACCAAAACCAATATTATCTGCAAAAATTGTCAATGAATTTCCATCCCACTTGAGTATTTGACCATTTGATGAATTAGAAATATAATAATTTGAATTTAGTGAATCATAATCAATACTTTCTGGACTATTATAATTTTGAGTGTAACAAATTATAACTTGAAAAAATAATAAAGTAAAAAATAAATTCTTCATGATTTAAAAGTATTAATTTATCAAAATATTTAACAACTATAAATTTAACTCTTTCATTGTCCAACTCCATAATGCTGATTGTTTTTCTAAAGTTGCATTTGGACTTTTAAATTCCATTGGTAAACCTCCCTTTTGCATATTTTTATTTCCATAAATACCAATTTGAGAATAAAATTTTCCATTTTCAATATCTGGAGATAAGGCACAATATAAATGAATTTGGGAGGCTTGTTCAATTGTTATTGCACCTAGAAATCTTCCAATTATCGGAATTAAAATTTTTCTCAAAATAAATGGATAATACCTATCTAAATTTGTTGCAGAACCCCATCCTGGGTGAATTGAAACTACCTTAGTGTCAGTTCCCTCCAGTCTTTTTGCCAGTTCATTAGAATAAAGAATTTGTGCTAACTTTGATTGACCATATGCGTCAATAGGTATATATTTTCTCTTATTCCAATATGGATCAGATAAATCGATGTCAGCTTGATTTTTCTGACCTCCACTTGGCATTGAATCAGCTGCACAACTTGACACATTGATTATCCTAGAGTTTGGAGTTAACTTGATTATATTTTCTAAGAGATGAATCAATAATACATGTCCTAAGTAATTTGTTGCCATTTGTATTTCCCGACCTTCTTTGGTCCTCACACTAGATTGAGATTTCCCTAGTGCCGGGGGAGCCATTAAAGCAGCATTACAAATTAATACATCTAATTTTTTATATTTTTTTTTAAATTCATTTGAGAAATTTTCAATACTATCCCTGTTACTTAAATCAAGTTCAAAAAAATCTGATCCTATTTCCTTGGAAATTTTATTTCCTTTTTTTTTATTTTTTCCAGCAATTATTACTGATGCATTTTGACTAATTAATTGTTTTGAAGTAAAAAGGCCAATACCACTGTACCCTCCCGTTATTAATATATTTTTTCTGTATAAATCATTTTTTAATAATTCTTTTGGACATTTAATAATTTTTGTCATAATCAATATTGATATTTGATAACTTATTTATAATCTAAGATAAAATAATTATTAATTTTCAATTCATGTTTTAATTTATATTTTGATAAAAGTTAATAATAATTGTAATAAATTATATTACATATCAAATCATTTGATTATCTTTCACCCTCAATTAAAATTTATAAAAAATGAAAAAAGGAACTGTAAAATTTTTTAATCAAAAAAAAGGTTATGGATTTATTAATGAAGAAGGTGAAGAAGGTAAAGACTATTTTGTTCATATTACGGGAGTTACAGGAGAAATAAATGACGGTGATTCCGTTGAATTTGAACTTGAAGAAGATAAAAAAGGAATGAGAGCTGTCAATGTTAAAGCAGTATAATTTTTTTAATTATTATTTAATAATAATTAAAATTTTATTTAAAAAGTATATATATTACATTAATTATTTTTAAAAGTAATTAATGTACATTATATTTTATATATCCTCATAATTATCGGAGTATATGTAATTATTCACTCTTAAAATGAAAATAGTATAAATGTAATACTCGTTTTTATTCAAAATACTTAGTTTTATAATTTGGTATACTTTTTTGCAACTTTACCATGCTCATAGATGTAAAATAAAATTATACCATCTTTGTGACTTTTATATTCTCTTCCTATAACATCTATTATTTTTATTAAATTATTACTGATATTTTTTGGTTCAATTTTTCCCAAATCATCGTTATAATCAAACTCATCACACTCTCCATCTAAATCATAATCATTTATACAATTCCCATCACAATCAAAATATTCCTGAGGATATATACAAGACAACATATCAGATACGAGTGCTTCTTCATCGTAATTACATGCACTTAAATCTGAACATCCAATACCCCCCTCGCATTCTTCCAAAGAATTAATTCCAATAGCAATACCTCCTGAATTATTACCTACTAGATTTCCTGATAATATTGTTGATTGTGACAAATTTTCAGTTATAGTTATTTGATTACCATACCATCCTTCTCCACCAAACGAAGTTGAAATATTAAATAATGAACAACCATCTTCTAAACACAATTCAAATACACCAGCACTTCCCTCAAAGTTTTGAATTTCCCACTCAATTTCAGAAGCCCAATTACCTCCTCCAACATCAATAGTTACCAGAGAAGTTCCATCTAGACAATTTCCTGCACAATCATAACCAATTTCGGGTCCTGGGCCTCCACAATCTCCACATTCATCAATATAAGCACAAAATCCGTTATTGGTATTAGCTAATGAATCGAAATTACACGCAAGTGAGTCTATACATCCATAAATTGGTACTTCGTCTTCACAAAAAAGATATTCACAACTTATTATTTTATTAAAATTACTATCTAAGTAAGTTAGTTTTGTCACATACAAATTTGAATCTACCTCATATATTATTTTAGAAATATTACCATCAATTAAGTTTGAAACTGAATCGCCATTTTGAAAATTATTAAAAGTTATTTCTAAATTACTTTCATCTATCCAATTGTAATCACAAATAATTTGACTACTATTTATATAAGATATTTGACTTTGAATTATTAATTTATCATCATTATAATGAAAATTTATTGAATCTAAGTTAGAATTTTCATAATTAAAGTTTTGATATTTAGCTAATATATTATTTGAATTAAATTCATATGCTGAATTAATTTCTCCACTATCAATAACTGTACATATTTGATTTTCATTAGTCCATTGTAATTCTAATGAATTATTAGCTGAATTACCATAGCTTAAATTATTATTATAAATTGGTAATCCACTTTCATTATAAATATAACTACTAGATGATAAAGGATAAGATATTTGATTATATAGTAGAATATTTCCATTATTATCAAAATAAAACCACTGGGACCATCCTGTTAAGAATTCAGTTGATACAATATTAATAAAACCCGTAACACTTGCGCTATCAAATCCTGAGTTAATGTAAGGTGTTAATGGAACAAAATTTGGTGGACCTGAAGTTAATGAATCAGGGATATTATTAGAAATTGAATCAGGAATTTGAGACCATGAGCCATAAACTTGTACTATTGAATATTCTGGGACAATCTGTCCAAATGTGTAATAGCTATTGTAATATGTTATTGACCTAGCTTTTAAAGAACAATCAAGATTAATTTGAGGGGTAAGTATATTGTGTTTGCTAAATTGAATTGGAGATGGTAAAGTTTGACTATTAAAAGGATAATAATCTAACATAGGATATGGTAATGGAGAGTTTATTTCAATAGATTGAGACTTTACTAAAATTGTGAAAACTAAAAATAAAACAAAAAATATTTTTTTCATAACACTTTTAAAACTAAATAAAAATACTGAATATCGAAAATAACTAATTCAAGTTTAATTAAATTAATAATATTTTAATTCAAAAACAAAAATTCAAAAATTCAAAAATTGATTAAAAATAATTTTGAAAAAATGAGTAGTTTATAAAACTATAAAAATTCAAAAAATGGCTAAAATTGATCAAAAATGATCAAAAATTGACATTTTTT
>MDTB01210175.1_pt1 | contig 11939 bp, 9 predicted proteins | sample 811161 | NCBI WGS metagenome assembly MDTB01 (sample SAMN05326650, study PRJNA326480) | marine metagenome | isolation source: seawater | place: Mediterranean Sea | collected 2009 | reverse complement strand
TGCGCGGCGTGGTTCAGTCGCATAAGTCGAAGATTTAAGTGTATTTTCGACAACTTCATACGGCACGGCATCCGGCTCAGTCTGTCCAGTGCGCGGATCGTACCGTTCAACAGTAGCCATATTCTGTTCTGTCTTTGGGTCATAATAGCGGTCAACAATCCTGACAGGAAAATTTTGGTGCAGTATAACCTGTTGCGGATCTGCACCCTCCGGCCTACCAGCTGTCTGGGTATCGGCGCTTGCACCTTCCATGCCTCGCAATGTTTCAAGTTGGCTTTCTGCATCGGCACGGCCTCGCTCAGTTAAGGCATCTTTACCAGTGCGTTCCAGCATCGCTTCCAGCTTTGCGATTTGTTCGTTTACATCGACACGGCCTCGCTGACGTTCAGTTTGGTCAAATGCCTCACCGGCCTGACGCTGATCTTGAAGATCATCACGGGTTTGTGGGGCTCGGCCTTCCTGTCCAAAAACAGTATCTTCAGCGCGGCGAACATCCATGTCTTCATCGACAGCTGCACCGCGAGGCTGACCGGCATCCATCCGGCGTTGCGCTGTTGCAACCTCTGCCGGGGTCATCCTGGTTGGTTGTGGTTCTACAGCGACAGGAAGCCCAGCTTCTCCACTACCCGGCTGTACTGCTGGCCGTGCCGCCGTGCCGCCTTTATCACGGGCAAGCGGTTCGCCTTCAACTCTCGTTCCCGTTGGGACATCACCCTTGGCTTCGCTCTCAAGAGGAACACGCCACATTTTGCTTCCGTATTCATTAATAAATTCTTCTGCGCCGGATGGTTTACGCTTTCCGGCTTCAGCTGGGATATCCTTATATCGAAAATAGGGAGTCTCCACATAGTCACCGCGCTGGCGCTTCTGATCCACCATAGCAAACGTATCAGCTGCATCCTGTGCATCAGCCACTGCTTGTTCATCACCAGAAGCAGCAAGGCGTTCCTTCATACCCTCATCCATCTGGTTTAGCTGCCGCTCGTTCACACCCATTTGGCGCAGTATGTCATTTATTGATAACCCAGTATCTTGTTCGATGTCGTTGATGGTGACTTCTTCAACGGGCTTGTTAAGTTTATTACCCGTTTCACGCGCCACACTGACCAATGAGGTTGTGGCGCTCACTGGTACTCCAAATAATTCCGCAAAGGCTTCAACAGCCAGTTCGCCCGTGTTGATCTTTTCACCTTCTGCCAGTGTTGCAAGGGCTTCCCCACCAGCGCCAACAACCGGGTCAATTACCGTTTCAGCGGCCAGCTGACCGCCTATACGAGTGCCTAATCCTTTACCCGTATTCGATAATGCACGGGCTATTCCCTGACCGACCCGGAGCCCAGCCGTGTTCACTCCAGCCATTGCCAACGCTCTACGGTCTGCTTTCTCTCTCGCACCGCTAAAAATTTCTGGAAATTGTTGCGCGAGGATACGAATGTTTTCTTGGTTCAATTCCGGCATCGGTACACCAGTAGGATCACCCTCCGCTATCACCGACTCTTGCCTCGCCCGTTGCATCGGGAGATTACCCACCATAGCTTTTTGGATTTGTTTAGCCGTTGTCGCTGCGCCTTCGAGTGCTATGTCTGATCCAAATGTTGCTGCCAATGCCGGGGCAGCGCCAAACGGGGCAGCTAACAACGGCGGTAACATTCGCGGTGCGCTCTCGGCTCCATAACCGACAATATTTTGCATTGGGTTATCAAAGAATACGTCAGCTGTTCCCCCAAATCCTTTGTCGCTTTGAATGGCCTTGCCCACATCAACCATTGATTGCGGCTGGGGATATTGCTGCGCGTCTATTTCTGCTGCCTGTGCATCGGCCATGTCTTCTGTTGCGGATTGACGCATTGCGCTTATTACTTCGTTTACAGTGCCATCGCGCATGGCTGCTACAGCCATACTAAAATTAGCAGGGCTCAGTCTGGTTTTGAGAATTTGTAAATGTTTATTGAAATCTTTTGTGCCATAAGCCGTAGCTGCACGTTCTAAATCAGCTGCATCCTGTTCCGCTGAAATGGCATTTGTCTGATTCCAATCCCTTCGGATATTATGCGATCCACGCATGAAGCTGCTGGTGAAGATATCACCAATGCCTGTGGGCTGTGGAGTGCTAGGAACAACCCACTCGTCTTGTCCGGCTTCATTTGGAACAACCCATTCATCAGCAGCCATAGCTAATCCTCCTACGGTGTTGATCCATCAGCATTAAATAATGTGCCGTTGGGCGCTCTCCACATTTGCCTATATGCATTAAAGGCAGATCCTGGTGGAACATTCGCTGGTCGTGGGGGTGGTGCGTTTGTAGTGCTAGAAGCACCGCCAGAAGTGCCGCCAGAAGCACCGCCAGAAGCACCGCCAGAAGTGCCAGCTTGAGGTTGTTTCAGAACCCATTTCCCAGGCACTTCATCATCATCCCAAGGTGCGTTGAATCCAGCAGTTGTCTCTGCCGGAATAGTTTCTTGCCACTTATAAGGACTGTTCTTAATGGCATCAGCCATTGCCTCGCCAATTGAGAGACTGCGGTTGGCCCGATATGTTCTCATGGTTGCGGCTAGAATCTCAGACTCATCGGGAGGTGGTTGCCGGTAAAATTTGCCCCCGGAGCCACCTTTGCTACCTCCCGTTAAAATACGGTGAACCATATCGGTAATGGATGATTGTTCAGTAACTGTAAGCGGCTTTGTCTTAGGCTGATAAATAATATTGCCTTTGGAATCTATCACCGCTGTATCGTAGCCGACTTTATGCTGGCGTTTTTCGCCAGAACCGATAATCGTGCCATTTGCCATTAAAGCTGTTTCGCCGGGCTTTAATTTGATGAACTTTTCGGCTGGATGATTCGCAACTAAAAGTTTGTTATTCTTATCGTATTTAACTTCGCCTTTTTTTAAAATGAAACTGCCATCTTTTTGCTGCTTTCCAGCGCCCTTAGTTGGTGCGAAGGTTTTTTCGTTTATAGCTATCCGTTTGTTATCTTTTCCGCTGTATCTCGCATCACCGGCGTTTAAGGTATAATCCTTCGGGTTCATCTTCTCGAATTCTTGTTTCTCTTTTTGCCGGGCCATAGCGCCACCTTGCTCGATATTCGTCCGGCGAATAGCACCTCTTTGCTCGATACCCGTCCGGCTAGTAGCGCCACGTTGTTTCATGCGTTCTAAACCGGCTTCGTGATCGTATTTTCCCCCAATTAAAGCGTCCTGACGTTCTGTCGAAAGCGCATTTGGGTTAGCTCCGGCTACATATTCATCACCAGACCCCAAGAAAGCACCCTCGGTTGCCCCTGCGCTTCTGTCTCCATAATTCATTATAATGCCGCGCATCATGTCACCAAGTTTTGCCGGATCAACGCCGCCTGTGCCGCCTATCATTTTAAGGTAATTGCCCAAAATCTCCGGCTTGAATTTCGCTTCATGTTCAAGCTGTGTCATTGGCCGACCCGGCATTGGGCCAACCATTTCTGGAAGATCCGTGTATCTGGGCGATACTGCCCTTGGTCGTAAATCCGTACCATCATCAAAGTCTTCACTTGGCACTTCTCTCATATGTATTCTAGGCCGCGCTTGCTCTACAATTTGTTTAGGCCCGAAAAGGCCAGAAATACCTTGGGCCAGATCGCCACGGGCTGTATTCATACGCAGTGCCTCTTCGGCAGCAGCCCGTGTCTTCGCACGGGCAGCAGCTGCATCAGCTAACGCTTGGTCTGACCGCGCTCCGTAATATTGGTTTTTTGCCCTTGCAGAATCTGCCGCCATTTTCGCTTCGGGGCTAAATAAATCTTGCATCAGCTTTGCAGCGGCTGAACCGAAAGGCGTTACCATGCCGCCACCATATGGGTTCTGTCTCATGTTACTACTTGCCCCCAGTTCATGGCTCCTTGGTTTGGTTTGAGCCAAGGATTCCCACCACTAAATAAATCACCCCCGGTCATGCCGTACATACTGGCTCCAGTACCAGCCATCTTGAGAAGATCCCCAAACATATTGGGGCTCCGCTGTGCATTACTCGCAGCAACTCGCTGCTCTAACGGAAGTAGGTTTGCGCTGCGTCCAGCTGTTGTGCTGACTTCGCCCAGCTTGCCGCCTTGCTGGCCCATGAAAAGTCTGTTGTTAAATTGCTGATCTCCAAAAGCGCCCAGCCTCGCCAGACCTTGACCATATTTCTTACCGGCCTTCATGGCATCGTTCACCTTTCGCGCTATCTCTGTATTTACAACAGACGGTGCGCTGCCGGATGTTGGCGCGTATTCATTTGCCGGACCCAGCTGCTCTTCAATTTTTTCGGTCCTGGAGCGTTCCACATTGGCAATTTCGGCATCTTGATTTTCTTTTCGCCAATTTGCTAGAGAGTCATCAAAATAACCCGTAGCCTCATTTTGATAGCCTTCCTGTCGAGACAGTTCTGCCGCTGCCGCTTCATTTCTGGCACGTTGCATAGCAGTCTGGTTCTTTGCAATCTGGCGATTATTATACATCGTTCCAGCTGCGTTCAGTGCCATTCCGGCTATAATGGTAGGCTCACACATTAGGTAATCACCTTCGAGGAACCGGCTCCACCAGTACCTTGATTAAACAACCCGGACCCTAAACCTTTGTACCCGGCTCTCTCAGCGCGAAGCCCTGTGCCAACATCACTAATGAAACTGGCAAATACCGGCCCAAGGGCATCGTAAACAGGGGGAGCCATGAGCGTTCCGGCCCGTGCGACTGCGCTCGAAGCAGCAGCTGATGGATCAGCAGCTGCACGGTTCTGGGCGTACAGATCGCTCTTTGCCATCTCAATGTCACCCCTTGCCCGGTTTGCAGCCCCTATTCCTCGATCCCCAATCATGGCACGATTTTTCTCGTACATTTCTTGAAGATCACCAAGTCGCCTCGCCCCTGCGCTGCTATTTAAATTACCAACCCCGGCCAGCGATAAGATCGCCTTGCGCCGTGCGTCATTGAACTGGTCAGTTAATTGTGGCTGATAAAAATCAGTATAACCAAGGCGAATATTGTCATAATAATCGTCATCAAACTGGGCAAACTGATTGTCAATATTGGTTCTGCCCAGAGCAATCTTGGCTTTGCGCTCCTCTTCTTTCTTTCACGCAATTTCAGCGGAATTATCTTTAGGCGGCTTTGGCGGCGATAGGCACATCTTTTCTTCTCCAGACATAAAGGTGGAAATCTTGAGCTTCCCTTCCATATTCGGGAAGCGTGGACTCCCGTTGCGCCCCAAGAAATTCAAGCCATTTGTGAGCATCGTCATGCCCCTCGATGGACTTACATTCAACCCGGTGCGCTCCTGTCGCGGCCAGCGAAGGGATAATAACACGTTTTACGAATTTTGTAAGAGAAATTGCGATTTTTGAGAAATTATCGGTAGCAAACATGTGGACATTCCACACCCCCGGATGACAAGGGCCAGCACCAATAACAGCTATGGGTTCGGGATCTGACGCAATCCAGCCAAACTCTCCCAGCCAAACACAGTCTTGCGCTATATCGCAAGGGTCATCATTCCACCGGGTGGCATAGATCTCCTTTCTGTCCCAATCACGCATATTGGTTGCGACAAAGAGGGCTTCGGGATAGGTGACAGGGGACATACGCATCATCCGGCCTCGTTTGGATCTTCATAATGAACTGTAATGTTACTTAATGTTGCAGCGCCAGCTGCGTTACACGTTAGCTTGGGCGCAAAATGCGTTGTTCCCGTCTGCACAACAGCGCGTTTAACAGGGTACGTTGTTTCCGCAATGGTTCCCACATTCACTGTTGCTGATGTGTTTGTGGGATCGACTTGCAGCACTACCGTCCACTGGCCGGTTAGTGCCGCATCGAATCCCTCGATGTTCTTCACTGTTCCGGGCGTACCAGCTGTGAGAAAAGGTAATTCAACAGTAACTGCTATTTCACTGGCACTCGGATAGGTCGTGCCAGCTGCGCCACCGTAAAGATAAATCTTATCGCCGGATCTTGCATAAATCTTTTCATCAACCCGTGCAAAAGCCGTAATGGCTGCACCAATGTCATCAGCAAGGTCGTAGTAACTCCATGCGGAAATCTTGGAACCAGGAAAGTAGCTAAAGACAAATATTCTTGTTCCTACGGCCAGCCAGAAACGGTCATCAATAGGCTCAAGAACAGCCACGGCATCCTCAATAACGGTATCGGATAGACCAGACAGGTAATCGGTCACAAGTGGGTCTATAGGTGTGCCTACATCACTGACATAAGCAGCGTTGGAACTATCTCTTGCACGAATTGAACGGATGCCGGAATCAGCTAGGTAAAAGACATCGTTATTGCCATAACTGGCTACTCCACGGCGAGATCGAGTGCCGGTGTTTTTGACCACTTGTAAAAATGTATTGGCGGCATCGTCAGCTGAAACCGACCAGATTTGAATTGCTGACCGTGCAAATACAGCAAGGTTTCCTTGATAGACGGCAGCGGCAAAGAGCGTTTCTGAGCCCTCATCCTGTGCCGCCATGTTGATAAACCCAGCACCGGGCGTATCGTTATTCTCTCGATCCCAGATCGTTGGTCCGTTCACTCCGCAAAAGTGCATCATGCTATCGATGACGCTGTAAATTTTTGTCTTAAACGTCAATGCAGTTTTGCCAACCGTATCGGGATTTCCAACATAGCCAAAGTTACTTGAGCCAAGCTGCACGTTAAATTTATCGCCCACCTCAAACGTGCCACCGACTGTAACTGTATTTATTTGCGGCTGGCCGGATACAGCGGCTACACCGCCAGCAAAATCAGCCGGGGTTGATACGCTCACATCGCCCACTTTTGTTACGGCTATAGTAAACCCATTTGGCCCGGCCCCACTGCCAGCGGCTGCGGATACTGTCACAGTCGCAGCAGAAGCGTCAGCGGTGTATTCCGGCGAACTGTTGTAACTATCAATCTGTGTGGCAATGTTCGAGGCAACAGCGGAGTTTGAACTTGACCAATTAATCCGTGAGTTAAGGATTTCAACACCGTCAACTGTAATTGACGTTACTGCGTTAGTAACGCCACCAGATAAATTTACATCTGTTTTCCCAATGGTAGTTACGCTTGAAACAACGGCAAAAGTGTTTGCGTCAGCACCTATACTGGTTGCAGCTGAAATTGTAATTACCTGACCATCAGCCGAAGCTGTATAGTTTGGTGAGGAAGTGTGGGCGCTTATGTTAGAAGCAACATTTGTTGCTGTCTGGGTAAGGCTGGAAGAGTAACTTACAGCCCCAGATGTTATGGTTACACCATTAACAGTAATGCTATCGACAGACCCGGAAGACCCACTATTTAATGTAACTGTTCCTGTCGCAGCTGTGTTTGCTGATCCACCAGTAACATTAAAAGATCCCGTTGATAAAACCTCTGATACCCCGGAAACAGCTGCTTGTGTTGTTGCTATAGTTAAGGTTTGATCTGAGTTCCCACCAGTTTTGTTCTGGGTTGAAACTTCAATATCAAAAGCCGTATTTGTCGCGCCCGTTATTGTGATGATCGCATTAGAGCGACTAGCGCCGTATGCGCTATCTGCATCGATCAAACCTTTGAGATGCTCTGCAATCCCATCGTTGTTGGTCATGTCTGTTCGCGCAACACCATCAATCCAATCGGAAACAATCGTTCCATCATAAAAATGATAAATGTTGGTATCGCTGTATTGGGCTATCGCATAGATTTTGCCATCGAAAGATTCTGTCATTAAAACCTTCGACATGGCAGTGCTGCCGTCTGGATGTTGAAGACGCTGATATGTCACACCAGCTGGTATAGAGCCCGGTGTACTGCCGCTTCCAAAAACATACAACGCCCCACCAATGGCGTGTAAGCCAAGTGTTCCAGACGGCAACGCATGACTCTCAACAAATTTCTTCCGGCGCTCGATTGCACCCCCACGGGTTATGTGGGCGTTGATAAGTTCCCATACAGATCCGGGCGTTCCGTTGACCTGTTCTTTTCTACGATCAAGCCCAGATTTAAAATCTTCGACAAAAACGTAGGCCATTTAGCCAACCCTAATAATAGTATGGCCGCGCAAGAGTTCTCTGTCTTTGCCACCACCCATGACGGCAATTTCACTTGCGCCTTTCGATCTTCCTTTAAGTTTGAGAAACCGCGCATTTGCTTGTGCTAGTTTTGCTTGTGCGTCTTGACTTTTTTGACGGGTCAAGATTTCAGCAGCGGCAAATAAAATAATAAGTTGGCCGTCCAAATCAGCAGTGTCGGCCATGTTTGTTAGGTCATTTAACTTTCTGATTCCTTTGTATTGGATCTTGTTGTTATTTGACGAAGGTATCGGCCAGATCTCAAGCTGTTCCTTCGTGCCGGTGTGGCGTACATCCCATTTAAGTTGAGGGTCTGAACGATCACCAGAATCGCTATCATACTGAGCGTAATCACCAAAACTAATCCCACGCTCAAGACGATGAGGCTGGCCGCTATACCAAACAACAACTTCTTCAATACGCTCATAATCAAGAGTGGCATCAAAATCGTAGTACCTCTGTCCAGCAGCCAAATTCTTTGTTGGCTGTATTCTTAAATGAGGCCAATCAAAATCATCGTATAGGGTTTCCTGAGTCCGGCGAATAATCTGTTTTATTCCCGGTAAATTATCCACTCCGACAGAAACACTTACGGCGTGACCTACTTCGGCGCGTAATTCATCAATAAGCTGTGTCAGCTGTTTCCCACGCGCCATGTCCTACTCACTTTTCATCTGGTGCGGTTAATGCTTCGAGGTCTTCGTCTGTGAGGTCATTACTTTCTACAAACTCAACATTCTCTAACTTCACCGGCAATTTTGTGTGGTCTGGGCCAAATAAACCGAAAACGTGTTGATCTCCATACAGAGCGCCAAGCCGGGCTCTCTCTTCATTATGTGAACGCTTGTCCATATTTCTTTTTGAAATACGCACAACAGCATCTGCGCCACCGTGAATCTTTTGAAGTAGAATGACTTCTGGAGCCGTTAGATCCTGTTTTGGCACTTCTTGCATTGGGTTGCCGTTCAAACGGACAGTCGCATCATAAAGCTGCATCGTTTTCCTCTTGGTTTGGAGTAGAGAGAGAGGCCGAAGCCTCTCTCTCACTCATGTTAGCCGCCGTACTGGGCAACTCCCTTGTCATCTGGATCTGGCAACGCGCAGACCAAGGTGAAGTATTTCGAGCCGTTACAAGCTGAGTTAGGATCGCTTGTGCCTCGAACATCTCCTGTGGTTGCTGTAGCCGTAGCTGATACAGCGGCAACTAAAGTTGAAGCTGTGCCAGCGGCTGCATTGTCTTCCATATCCGCAACGACAAAGCCTGTGCCTGGAAGGGCAACAGGTAAGCCAAGTACATCCCCAGTACCAACCGTAGCACTGGTTATAGCGGTTGATGAAGTTACGGCTGTAACCGTCTTGAAAGCCTTCTTCCCGGCAAGTGATGTGCCGGAGCCGGAGGTTTCAACAACCGTTACACCATACTCGTCTGTTCCCGTAATGGTTACGGTGGCAGTGTTTGTCCAAGCCGCCACAACATTTCGAGGAACATCAAAGGTGGCAACGCCGCCGCTTGCTAAAGCGCCGTTTATCGTTCCCGTGGTGTTAATGCCTTGGGATGCACAGACCCCATCAGCATCTTTGGTGTCAGGTGCGCCAAGCCGAATTACGGTCAGGCCGGAGCCTACCGCACGATTTCCTTCAGCCAGCTTGCCGTCACCGCCCATCTGGTTCAAACCGATATGCACGGTAGTCCCAGCTGGAATGGTCGTTGAGCCGTTATAAGTCAACGTGATGTCAGAAGTGCCAAAGGACAAAGAAATGCTTGCCGGGTCCGTAAAACGCGCACCCATTGCATCCATTGTATGGCCCGAAGCACCAGTGAAGTGACCGGCATCCGTATTGTCTGGATAGGCCACGGTGATTGTTCCGGCAGAAGCAACCGCTCCCGACAGAGTTTGTTCAACAGCATGATGTGTCATAAGCGATACTCCTCAAGCAATACTGTAAACGCCATTGGCGTTACGTTGGTTGCAAATAAGACCGCCGGTCCACGTTACTGCGCGATAGATGACATACTTGTCTTCTGGCCGTGCAGGGTTGTGCTGTTTCATGTCCTCACCTTCCATAACCATCGGCATGATGGTTGTGCAATCGAGAACATAACCGTACTTGGATTGGCTATTATCATCCAAGGTTGGATCGTACATGATCGAAAGCCCTTTAAAGGACAAATCGGCCATACCGGCATCAGTGCGCCCGGCGTTCATAAAGCCGGTATCACTATAGTTGCCTTTTTCACGGATCTCTTTTTCCAAAGCCTCGATGAAATCAGACCCGGCAAGGAAGTAGTCAGGCCGACCACCAAACCGGCGAAGCTGGCGAAACTCACTTTGAAGAGTTGTAACCAAATTCTGATTTGAAGGCGTAGAAGCGTTTATGCTCAAAGAAGCACGGTTGCGCCACCATGAGCTTGCACTTTGGTCGATCCCGGCAACCACGGTTGCAGAGGTAGGATCATCAAGAATGAAAGAACGAAGACCGGGAACCTGTTTGGCATCCTGAGTTCCATCCTTCCAAAACATATCATTCATGCCACGGGCAGTACCCTCGGACATATCTTCAAGTTTATCTTCAAGAAGATTAGCCAACATGGTCATGTCGCGCTGTGAATGATTCGACGTTCCTTTGCCGTTGGCTGAGTCAGTAACGGAAATACCGTCCTTCTTCAGTTCAGTCATCGTGACGGAGATACCAGCATGGATTTCTTTCCAATCGTAAGTAGCCGTCTTGATGTTGGCTGGGTTTGCATATGTAACAGTATCATCATGCGTATAGCCCATGATCGTCGTAGTGTAGTCACCTTTGGCGCGAACAGTGATACTGTCCTTGCCTCCGGGGAACGTCTTCTGCTTCGACATCATTTTTGCTAAAAGCGGTTTATTCTGAATAGTATTCGAGAACACCTTGCCTTTCTTAAAATGAAAGTCGATGGCAGCATTGGCAATGTTTGCCAGTTCGCTTGCTGTAAAAGCCATCGTATTAATCCTCTACGAATGATTAAGACGCTTGCGCCAAACCTTGCTGCATCGCTTCCATCAAGGTATTTGGCTCTGGCGTCGATTTCGGAGAAGAACCACCAGTAACGGGATTGACCGACCCTTTTCGTGGGCGCAGCTGAAGAAATTCTTGATCGACAGCCTTACGACACGCTTCTGAAATTTGAACAGCTTCCTCTTCGGTTTGAGGAGCGCCATTCTCCAACAGACTAAGTTTAATCTTTTCCATAACTCGCGGTTGCTTCAATTTGTAGTCAGGATCAGATGTTTTCCAATTTACTTCCCACTGGCTCACCGCCGCACTAACCTTATTAGCATGGACATCTAGCTGCTGCTGTTGCTGCAACTGTTGAGCCTGTTCAGCTGCCCGTTGAGAAGCCTCTTGGGCCAGCTGGTCCCGTGACCGCATTTGTGACATTTCACGGGCTGATTGCTCATCAATATAACCCTCATCAAACCGCTCTTGGATATCTGGCGCGAAGCGTTGCCCCGTAGCCTCTTCCATTTGCTGTATGAATGGTGCAAGCGCATTAAGTGCCTCTTGCGGATTATGCTTAATGTTTTTCATTATATCGAAACCGACATTGACTTCTTCAACAGTCAACCCGTGTTGCGTCATATAACTTTTCAGCCCTAAAAGTTCTTCATGCGATTGCTTGTAGCTATCGCGTTCCGAAATCATTTCTTGCCATCTGGGATGTTCATGGAAAGGTGGATCACCGTCTTCTGCTTCCGCAGTTGACTCTGGCTCCTCACCACTTTTGGAATCGGACGAGGTTTCCTCTACCTGGTCTTGTTCAATTGCTGCTGTAACAGCATCAAACAAACTCTCAGGCTCATCATTAGCGTCCCCATCATTCGCAGTAGACGAATCTGCGGTATTAGCGTCTTCTGTTTGAACGTCA
>MDTB01101402.1_pt1 | contig 11940 bp, 11 predicted proteins | sample 811161 | NCBI WGS metagenome assembly MDTB01 (sample SAMN05326650, study PRJNA326480) | marine metagenome | isolation source: seawater | place: Mediterranean Sea | collected 2009 | reverse complement strand
TTCATAATAAAATATTCCTAAATTTTTATGCCGGCAACGTCCTACTCTCCCATGCCTTAAGACAAAGTACCATCGGCGCTGAAGGACTTGACTTCCGAGTTCGGAATGGGATCGGGTATGGCCCCTTCGCAATAATTACCAGGCCCAAACTTATATTATTTTTTTAGGCCATTGTCTATTATTACTAAAGCCAAAATTACTTACTTATTTGAGTATTTTTGATATTTTAATTCATTCAGTCCTAAAGAAATTCCTAAGATTAAAAAAATAAATGAGGAATTAAATGTTGAGAAGAAGCTTCCAGAGCTTTTGAAGGGAAAAAAGTGGGTAAACAAACTTAAAATAAGTGCTAAATAAACCCAATTACTAATATTAGTCTTTAAAGCTATGTCTAATTTATAATCTCTATAATTATTATATAAAAGGTAAGCAACCAGGTAAAATATTAAAATTAACCCCAAAAGACCAGTGTCATTTAGAATTTCTAAAATATAATTATGTGGGTGGCTGGTACAAACTCTATTGGGTAAATGAATTTTCTTAGAACAATAATTTCTATAAGATTTTATACCCATACCAATTAATGGCTTCTCCAGGAATAAATCAATTGAAGTTATATAAGTAGGTAAATGACCAGTATAAAAAGCATAAATTTTATAATAAGTAGAACTTGTTATATATGCGCCTTTTTCATGTGATTGCGGTACTGTATTTCTTTGTCCTCTTTCTACATTGAGCAAGGTATTATTAGAAATACCAATATAAGATACTTCCTCTGACCCTAGAAGAATAAAATTTTTTCCACTTCTAGGAAATCCATCAGAATTTTCTAAAATTACATTAGTGGATGATTCATTTATAGCTGACTTTAATCTTGTATCATTAAACTCTTCAAGATTATGAAATTGTTTTCCAGAATTTTTATATTTTTCTAAATTAGGATAGTCTTTTTTTAATTCATCTAATAAAACAAAAATATTTGGTATACCTTTATAAAAATTGTTCGCCCTCTGATATAAGTTTTCTGAATAAATTGTTGTCAATCCTACTAGAATAACAACTAAAAAAGTTAAAGAAAAAAAATAAATTCTTTCTTTTTTTTTATATATAAGTGCAAAAGTTGCTATAAAAACTACAAACATTATTAAAGGCATCCTATTCCCTGCCAAAATTAGAGAAAATAAAAAGATAATTACTGAAAAAGCAAAAATAAATAAATAAAATATTTTTTTTTCAGTTTTGAAGATATTAAAAATTGAAAATAGTCCGATAGTTGAAAACATTAAAATGTAACCTCCGGCAATCAACTCTAAATTAAATATACCTGTAAAATATTTTACACCTCCTATAAATTCTATTGCATTGTAGCCTAAAACGTTTTTTCCAAATACAAATTGTAAAATAATATCTAATGAAACAAATAAAGATGAAGCTAAGGATATTATTAAAAATCGGTTTATGTTGATATCATTTTTCTGAACTAAAGTTCTTAGAACTAACAATAAAAAAAAATATCTAAAATAAAATACAGATTTAATTGTATCTTTGTTAGCTTCAATAAATAAATGGTGATAGTAACTGTTAAAAAGTATTAGAAGAAAAAAAGATAAAACCACTAAAAACAAATATTTATTTCGCCATTTGAAAATATCAGTTTTGTAGTATATTAAACCACTTAGAATAATTAATATAACAAAAAAATTTGTTACACTATTTCCAAACATAAAACTTAAAGGAAATAAGTAAACAAATATTTGTAAAGTTTTAATAAGAGAATTATTAAAAATTGTCATTAACTATATTTTAGTATAGAAAATTACTTTTGGAAATTAATAAATTATCTGGGGTGTGTAGTTCAGTGGTAGAACGCTACGTTGACATCGTAGAGGTCATAAGTTCAATTCTTATCACACCCACCACCTGAATTTTAATTTACTAAGAACCTTAGGAAGATTAGAGAGGAAGGATTTAATTGATTAACAATTAAAATTGGGATTATTTGTATCCAATAAGGTTTTTGACTTTAAGCTTAAATAAATACAAAATTTGACTAGAAATACTAAATTTTTTTTTTTTTAGAGTCGAATGATTTTTTTTAATCCAGTCATCAAGTTCACGCGCATGTAAATTATATTTTTTTGAAAGATTTTCGTTATGCAATCTATAAAAAGATAATGGTTCTTGAATAGATAAAAACATGTATTTAAGACTTAATTTAATAAATAAATCAAAATCACCGATAATTTCATAATTTTCATTAAACCTAAATTTTTGCAAAACATTTTTTTTTATCATTACTGTTCCAATATTAATTTCATATTTATTTAATAAATTTTGAGAAATTTTTCCTGAAGGCAGTTTCGAGTGATTAAATATTTTTTTTGTTTTTTTGTTTTGGTCAAAAACAAACCAATTTGAGTATATAAATGAATAACTTTTATTTTTTTTCAAAATGCCTAGTTGTTTCTCTATTTTTTTTTTCAACCACCAATCATCTGTGTCGATAAATGTTATAAATCTTCCTCTGCTTTTTTTTATTGCATTGTTTCTAGCCTTATAGAGTTTTTGAAAATTATTCGATTCAAAATATTTTAATCTAGGATCTTTAAAACTTTTAAAAATTTTTTCACTAGCATCTGAGGATTTGTTATTCCAAAATATTAATTCCCAATTTTTGTATGTTTGATTGATTACACTAGAAATACTTTTTTCTAAGTATTTTTCACCGTTAAAACAATTCATTATTATTGAAACCTCTGGACTTTTTTTTTTCAATTTCATTTGTAATATTGTATTGTTTGAAAAAGTCCTTTTTTCAGACTTGTTTTAGCACTCCACTTAATAGCTTTTTTTAATTTTTTTATTTTTGGGTAATAGTTTAAAGACTCATCCCTCCTCATTTTTATTTTTCCAAATTGAGGGTTTCCTTTTTTAATTTTTTTATGGATTAATTGAATAGTCTCTTTTACACTTGATGCTTTTCCAGATCCAACATTAAAAATTCCTTTAATTTTTTTTTTTCTTAGTATTAATTTGTTAATAAGATTAATAAAATCATCAATATATAGAAAATCTCTTTTTTGTATCCCAGATGAACAATTAAATTTTTTATTTTTGATACATGAAGAAATTACAATTGGAATTAATCTGTTGATACTTTGATTGGGTCCGTAAACTTGATAAGGTCTTAAAATTACATATGGAAAAGATTTTTTATTATCACACTTTTGAATATATTTTGATGATTTGTATTTTGAAATTCCATATGTTGCTGTAGGTTTACATTTTAATGTCTCAATATGAGGAGACTTAAGTTTGCCATATTCTAGGCTACTGCCAATTTGAATAAATAATTTTATTTTTTTTGTTTTAAAAATATCTACTAAATTTTTACATCCGTAATAATGACTTTGAAACGTTTTAAGTTTATTTGAATGATCAACATATCCTCCTAAATTTATAATATAATCAAAATTTTTTTGCTCTAATATTTTTTGTAATTTATTTTTTTTATATATGTCACAAAAAATATAATTTACACCCCTAACTTTTCTTTTTTTTGAGGGCTTATTTTTTGATATTGAAAATAATTTATCTTTTTTTTTTAAATACTTAAGTAAATGATAGCCTATAAAACCAGTTCCGCCCACAACCAAAATATTATTTTTCATATATCTTTCTTAAGAGCTTTTTCAATATTTTCTTTATCTCGCAAGGTGTCCATGCACTGCCAAAAATTACTATGCTTATAAGCTGATAATTGTTTTTTTTTCGCAACTTTTTCTAAAGGCTCCCGCTCTAAATAAGTTTTGTCATTTTTGATAAAATCTAAAAATTTTGGCTCTATCACAAAAAACCCACCATTAATCCATCCCTCGTCTAATTTAGATTTTTCCTTAAAGTAGTTTACTAAATTTCCTTTAATTTTAATGGCCCCAAATCTTGCAGGTGGTCTTACAGCGGATAGAGTTACTAAATTTTTATTTTTTTTATGAAATTTGACTAATTTACTAATATTAATATTTGATAATCCATCTCCATAGGTCATCATAAATGTTTCTTTTTCGAGGTATTTTTTTAATCTTTTAAGGCGTCCACCTGTCATTGTTTTTTGACCAGTATCAATAATATTAATTTTCCAATTGTGAAATTTATTTTTAAAAAATTTTTTAATTACATTCTTTTTGTAACCAGCAGCAATATAAAATTCTTTAAATCCGTATTTAGCATAATGCTCCATAATACGAACTATTATTGGTTTTCCATTAATCTTGACCATTGGCTTAGGTATCGTTTTGGTAAGCTCGCTTAATCTTGTACCTAAGCCGCCAGCTAAAATAACTACTTTCATAAATTTTGCTTTACTTATAGTTTATTTTTAAAATATTTGAGTAATATTTAATTTGATTTAAAGAAAATTTCTTCATATTTTTATTACCTATATAAAAATTTTTATACCATTCAAGCATTAATCCTACAGTATCTCTAAAATTTAATTTACATTCCCATTTTAAATCTTTTTTTGCTTTTCTTGAATTAAGTTTTAATAACTTTGATTCCTTTAAAAACTTATTTCTTTTTTGAGACCAACTAAAATTTACAAGTCCCTTTTTAATAACATTAAGTAGTTGAAGCACAGTTTGTTTAGAATTAGCTTTGGGTCCAAAATTATAAGCTTCGCCGTGAAATTTGTAACTATCTTGTAGCTTTACAGCTAAACGAATATAACCCCAGATAACCTCCAATACATGTTGCCATGGTCTAGTTGAGTTCGCATTTCTAATTTTGACCTTTTTTCTTTTTGACCAGGCTCTTATACAATCTGGTACTAATCTTCCTTCGGACCAATCTCCACCGCCAATCACGTTACCTGCTCTTGCAATAGATAATCTTAGTTTACCTTTTTTTGGATAAATTGACTGAATATAAGAATTTATTAAAAATTCTGTTGCTCCTTTAGATGCGCTATAAGGATCTATACCACCTAAAATGTCATTTTCTTTGTAACCTTTTTCTGTTTCAATATTTTTATAAACTTTATCACTTGTAATAATAATAGCTATACACTTTTTTTTATTTAAAACTTTTAAGCTTTCTAAAATACTTAAAGTTCCATTTAGATTAGATTGCCAAGTTTTATAAGGGTCAGAGTATGATTTTTTTACGATTGCTTGTGCAGCTAAATGAAATACAAAATCTGGTTTAATTTTTTTTAAATATTCTTTAGTTTTTTGAACGTCCTTTAAATCAAAGAATTTTTGTTGAATATCCTTTTTTAAATTAATTACTTCATAAAGTGAGGGTTTTGTAAGAACCCTATTTGATATTCCATAAACTTTTGCCCCAAGTAAATTTAACCATAGTGTCAACCAGGATCCTTTGAAACCCGTGTGACCAGTGATAACGACCTTTTTTTTATAGAAAATATTTTTAAATTTCATAAATTTTTCCATTGCCCAAAAATGAATTTTTTTTGTGAGTTGTGTACTTAAATAAATTATTTGATAATTTCGTTACATTAATTTGCTCCCAAATTTTTGAGTCGTAACTATCAAATACTGGATCTGAGCAAATATGATAGCAGGTTACCCCTAAATCTAAAGCAATTATGACAGCAGTAGTTTGGCCAAAAAATATAGAATTATTTTGTTCAGAGTCTAAGGAATCATTTAAATTTGTAGAAATTATTTTTTTTATTTTAGAAACCAAGGACAGATGATTTTTTTTATTTTTTTGCAGTGGATGAATTTTAATATTCATATCTTTTAAGTTAATTTTGTGATCCAAAAGATATTTTATAGAGCTAAAAATTATGTTTTGATCTCTCAATTCATAAGGCAAAAAGAACTTATTTTGATAAAATTCTGATTTATTAGAAATAAATCTCATAGATTTAATTATTTTTAATTTATTTTCAGGCCAATTAAGATATTTTTTATAAAAATTTTTTTGTGCTTCTCCTGTGATAAGTAAATAGTCAGGAGAGGAGTCATCATAAATTAGGTTTATTGGCAAAGGAGGCGGTGCGCTATGATCATAACCTTCTATCAAAATTTTTTTATTTTTGTTTTTAAAAAAATTAATTATTTCTTTTTGGAAAGGTTGTCCTTCGTAAACTACTAATAAATTTTGCACAGAAATGTCTCTGAAATTTTTTTCTAGAATTTTTTTCATTTGTATTGATGTTGCAGATAAGAGATTTAGTTTTTTTATTGATGAAGAAAAAGATTTAAGTTTTAAAGTAGAAAAAAAATATTTGAAGAAAAAAGTCAATTTTTGATAAAGTTTTTTTTCTTTATGTATTAGTACTATATTTTTTCCAACACGCGCTGGAAGTTCTTTGTCCATGTATATTAAAAGCCAAAGAATATTATTTTCATCATTATCAGATTTTGTATTGAGGAATTTATCTTTATAAATGCCTTTTTGGTCAAAATTATCTCTGAAAGCCCATGAAACTATGATTTTTCTGTAATTTTTTGCAACAAATTGAGCGTTAGATATTTTTAATTTAACTTCTTTAATATTTAAAAATAATTTTATTAAGCATAAGGCATAATGAAAAAAGTAAAATTTATTAAATTTTTTTTTTATCAGAAAATAACCTAGCGTTTTCTCAAAAATAGCAAAATATGACCTGGCCTCTGAATAAATATTTTGATTATTCAATGTGAACTTATTCGCAAATTCAATGATTTGCTTTTGTTTTTCAAAAATCATTTTTTATTATTTTGAATAATATTTTTGCCAAGCATCAGCGTGATTTTTTCCGACTAAATCACCTACTACATCACATTTATTGCAGGGAGCGAAACACCTTTTAGAACTATTAAGATTTTTACGAACAAATTTTGACTTATCAGAATTCCATATTTCAAAAAAGTTGTTTTCATTTAAATTTCCTAAAATTTTTTCTTTTGACCAGTCATGAGAGCACATTAAAACATCACCATTATAGTCTATGAAAAACATATAACTCGGATAAGTACAAATTTTATTTTTATATTTTTGACTTGATGAAATTTTAAAGTTTGCATTTTCAAGATTTCCTGCTCGATTACTAATTGTTAATCCAAAATCTAATTCTTCAGGCATATACCTATTTCTAATAACATATTGGGTCTTATTTAAATTTAAACTTTCACATAATTCATGAAAGGAATCTTCCTCTTTTTTACCATCATAAACGCTTATTAAAATTGTTGACAATCCTGAGTCAAAAAGTTTTTGTAATCTTTCTTTATTCAGAACATCTCCATTTGTAACAATTTCTATTTTTGAATTTGGTAATTTTTTCCTAGCATAAGAAATATCTCTATTTATATCTTTTTTTAATAGTGGCTCGTTAAATCCACAATAAGCAAAGATTCCAGAAAAACTATAATTTGCTAGGTCATCGCATAATTTATCATGAAGTTTATTTGAAAAAAATTCCTTTACATGTTTATAGCCAGGGTCACTTCTAGGACAAAACGAACATTCCCTGTTACATACGCCTGAGTTGCTAATTTCTATAATTGACGGTATGGGCGCACCCTCTTTAGTAATTTTAAAAGCATTATTATATATTTTATTTTTCCTATCAATATTAGGATCATAAAACTTTTTATCCTCTGTTTTTATCTTGCTCATTTTCCTGCTGTCCAACCTCCGTCAGATATCAGGGATGTCCCTGTAATAGACGATGCATCTTTAGTAGTTAAAAAAAAGACAATTCCTGCAATTTCTTCAACAGTTGAAAATTTATTAAGTGGTATTTTTGACTTTATTAATTTCAGCCTTTTAGTTTGTTTGTTAATCTCATTTTGTTTAACAATGGTTTTAGTCGGAGATACTGTATTAACTCTTATACCGTATTTTCCAAGATCAAGAGCCATGGCTTTAGTGAGCCCTTCAATAGCAAATTTCGACATACAATATAAGCTTCTGTTAAAAGCTCCAGTATGACCTAATTGAGAGCTAATATTAATTATAGAACCCTTTGTTTTGTTTTTGATCATTTGTTGCGCGAATATCTGTTTTATTCTAAATGTGGTTGATAAGTTCGTTTTTATCATTTCATCTAATTCTTTTTTAGAAACTTTGGTAAAAAATTTCGTGTTTTCACCTGAAGCATTACAAATCAAGTTATCGATTTTCTTAATTTTTTTTAGTTTTTTTAAAATACTCTCATCTTTAAAATCACCAATTATTATTTTGATGTTAATGTTTTCATTTTTTAGTTTTATCAAATTACCAATCTGGCTTCTTTTTCTTACTGTTAAGACTAAATTGTGCTTTTTTTTGGCAAAAAGTCTCGCAATACCAAGACCAATACCTCTTCCTGCCCCAGTAATTAATGTATTTTTTCTCATTTTAATTTATAAATCTTTCTCCATGCATCAGCATGTTTTTGACCTAAGACTGTTCCTTCCGCATTACACTCCGTACAAGGACTTGCACATCTTTTTCCACTAAGAAGATTTTTTCTATAATTTGTAATCGTCTTATCTTTCCATATATCAAAAAGGTTCTCTAACATAACATTTCCCATAGTTCTTCTCCTTTGCCAATCTTGCGAGCAAAGGAAAACGTCACCATTCCAATCAATTAAGACAGAATATGAGGGATAATAACAGTAACTATAAGTTTTTACATCTTCTTGATTACCCACTTTTATTGTACCGGCTCTATTAGTTAATTTTAAGCCATAATCATCTTTTTCATTCATCCATCGATCTCTTAATATTACAAAATCATGAGGCACTTGAGCTGCATTTACCATTTTTTTAAATTTTTCTTTTTGCTCTGGACCGTCGTACAAACTGATAAGAAGTTTATTAACGTTAGAATTGTACAATTTTTTAATCTTTTCTTTAGTTAAAACATCTCCGTTAGTAACTATTTCAACGAACGCTGCCTCTGCTAATTTTCTAGAAATTTCATAAATATCTTTGTGAAGCATAGGTTCACCATATCCACATAGCACAACTGAACCTTTATACTTCATTGCTTTTAATTCCTTCGTAAGTTTACTTATCAACTTCATATTCATTTTCTGATACGTGTCTGGAGCAACTGATGGGTCAGATTTTGGACAAAAAATACATTTTCTATTACATACATCAATTAAACTTATTTCAATCCAACTTGGAATTGGCATTCCTTTATGAAACACAAGTTGATCATCAACGACTACTGTTCTTCGCTTGATATTAACTTCAATTTGCTTATTTACTTTTTTTGTTCTTTTAAATGACTGAACGCTTTTCATTGTCTAATAATTCCTTTTAAAATTCTAATTATAATTTTCATATATTTTTCAGGACCTAAAGTAAACCTTAAATGGTTTTTACATGCAGGAATTTCAGGTGGTAATCTCACTAGAATATTTTTTGAATTCAAATAACTAAATACTTTTCTTTGGATATCAGGTTTCTTAAAATCAATAAGCATAAAATTAGCAAAAGTCTTAAAGTATCTTAATTTTAATTTTAAAAGTTGTTTTTCTAAGTATTTTTTTCCTTTTATAGTATCTTTAATATAATTGGTGTATTCTTTCTTATTTTTTAATATTTCTTTAATGAGTAAAACTGCAAATGAATTTATTTCATACATTGGTCTAAATTTATATAATTTCTCAATTAACTTTTCGTTTGAAACTAGATAGCCAGCTCTTATTCCTGCAAGTCCTAAAGATTTTGAAAAAGTTCTAATAATTATTAAATTGTTAAATTTTTTAATATATTTAATATACGATTTTTTGTAGAAACCAAAATATGCTTCATCAATAATAACATAACAATTATTTTTTTTTGCTTTTTGTATTATTTTAAATATCTTTTTTGACTCTATTATTGTTCCCGTTGGGCTATTGGGGTTTGCAAAAATAATAAAAGATGTTTTTTTATTTATGGAATTTATCATTTTTGAATAGTTTAAATTCAGTTTGCTATCAAAGTTTACATTTGTTACTTTTGCTCTAAATATTTTTGAATAAACATTATACATTCCAAAAGTAGGGTCTAAACAAATTATATTACTTCCTTTTTTAACAAATAACTCAAAACAGTGTCTAATAGCAATATCCGAACCAGCAGTTATAAAGTAATTTTTTGGGCTCATCCCGTAATTTTTAGCTAGTAATTTATAAATTTGTTCTGTTTCTGGGTAAGCAGTCAAATAGTTAGAATTAATTTTACGCTTAAAATTTAATAGGAATCTTTCTGAAAAGTTTGAAACTCTTTCATTTGCGTCTAACCTAATTTTATTAAATCTTGTTTTTTCTATCCCCCTGAAACGTTTTATATTATCAAGATATTTTATATGAGAAAATTTATCAGTTAATTTCATAATTTGAATGATCTACTTAATTTGATTATATATCATTTTCCATTGGTTTAGATGAGGATAGTGAGGGGTTGTATAATTTAAATAAAAATTCGAAAATCTTTGATATTTTTTTTTATTTATTTTAAGTAATTTACCCAATTTTTTTTTGTTAAATTTATATTTATAATTTAAATCAATATTAACAGACTCTATTGAAAGCTTATCACTATAAAATTTGATAGAATCGCTATTTTCTAAAGATATACTGTCGAACATTTTAAAATTGAGAAGTAAAATTGGTTTTTTTAGTAATATTGCCCAATCTATAGTCGAAGAATTTTGTACAACTACAAATTTTGAATTCTTTATTAAATTTAAAGTTTGATCAAAATAAAAGTCCCTTTTTTTTAAAGGGTGATTATTTACACTTCTTCTAAAGTGGGAAGCAATTTTTACATTCGTTTTAAACCTAAGTGACAATTCATTAAATATGTTATCTAAACACTCCCAATACTTAGAATGGTCAATATTGTTATGTCGATTATTCAAAATCTTTGATTCAAAACTATTTTCAATTTCAGAGTCTAAAAAAACAAAATAATTTTTAGATTTTTTCTTCGATCTTATTTTATAAAACTCTGAAAAGGTAAATGAATTTACTTTTACGACTTTATTAATCTTTTTTCTTTGTAATTCCTCAGCTCTCTCTTGATTTTCTACAATAAAATAATCAGGTACTACAGAAAATATATTTAAAAAATTAATTTTGACTAAAAACATCACTCTTTTAAATAGTTTTTTTAAAGTAAATATAAATCCGAATTCATAAAGCCTGGATAATCTTTTTAAAAATGTTTCTTGATTAATTGTGTAGTTATACCATTCAATTTTTTTTAAAATTTTGCACCCCTTCAATCTCATTATAAACTCGATTAAAAATGATATAAAGAAATCTCCAGAAAGGTTAAGAAAGTAATTATCTTTATTGATACCTTTTAAATTCTTATATATTTCAAAATAACTTTTTAAATTAATAAAATTTTTATCTTTTTTTGGTCTATATTCTTTTTTTTCATATTCTAAAAACAATTTTTTGTTATTTAAAGGTAATATGGACCAATATATTCTCTTCAATTGACTTTGTTTATTTAATTTTAAATTCAATCTTTCAAAGTTTGTTTGATTTAAATTTTGGTTAAATAAGACTATTAATTTCATTAAAAATAGAGGAACTAATTATTTTTGACCAATATCTTTCCAACTTTCCTCGTTAATGGGAAATACTCCTACTCTTCCTCCGGACTTTTTAATTTTCTTAATTAATAAGTCCATCTCGAATGATTTATTTTTTGGAATATGTTTAATTGTTTCAGGTTTTAGCAGATAAAGACCAATATTTGCTAAATAGTTCATGCTAGGTTTTTCGTCAATTACTTTCAACTCTCCATTATTTTTTTTTATTTTGCAAGATCCGTAAGCTAAGGTAAATTTTTTTGAGGCAGCAACTAAAGAAATTTTGAAATTATTTTTCTTATGGAAATCGTAAAATTTTTCTAAATTTAATGAAACTATAGTGTCACAATTTATTACAAAAAAATCAGTTTTAATTTTCCCTTTAAGCATTGAAAT
>MDTB01078143.1_pt1 | contig 11940 bp, 8 predicted proteins | sample 811161 | NCBI WGS metagenome assembly MDTB01 (sample SAMN05326650, study PRJNA326480) | marine metagenome | isolation source: seawater | place: Mediterranean Sea | collected 2009 | reverse complement strand
GGAAGATCTATTTTATTTAGTTTTTTCAAATCAAATATTAACTTTTATTTAATGTAAGAGAAGGCATTTAATAAATCTTGTTTTAAATCATCAATATCCTCAATTCCTACAGATAGTCTAATCAAATCTTTTGTAACACCAGAGGATGTTTGTTCATGTTCATTTAATTGTTGATGAGTTGTGCTAGCTGGATGAATAATTAAAGATTTAGTATCTCCAATATTTGCAACTAAGGAGAATAAAGAAGTTTTATCTGAAACTATTTTTGCATTTTCATATCCACCTTTAACTCCAAAAGTTATAATTCCACTTTGACCCTTTGATAAATATTTTTTTGATAAATTAAAATATTTACTAGACTTTAGACCAGGGTAATTTACCCATTCAACTTCTTTTCTTGTTTCTAGCCATTTTGCTAGATTCAAAGCATTTTCACTGTGCTTTTTCATTCTAACGTCAAGTGTTTCAAGTCCCTGTAAAATTTGAAAAGCATTATAAGGACTTAATGAGCCCCCTAAATCTCTGAGACCTTCAATTCTAACCTTTGCAATATATGATGCTGATCCTATTACTTCACTATAAACAAGTCCATGATACCCAGGTGAAGGTTCAGTAAATTCTGGGAATTTATCGTTTGACCAATCAAAAGTTCCAGCATCAATTATTACACCTCCTAAAGATGTGCCGTTTCCGTTGATATATTTTGTTAATGAATGTATAACAATATTTGCTCCATGTTTAATTGGATTTAACAAAGCTGGGGAAGGTACAGTATTATCCACCATTAAAGGAATTTTATGATTTTTTGAATATTTTGAAATTTCTTCAATATCAACTACATCTAACTTAGGATTGCCTAAAGATTCCGTAAAAAATAATTTAGTATTTTTCTTTACCGCCTTGGAAAAATTTATGGGTTCTGATGGATCTACAAAAGTGGTTTTGATCCCAAATCTAGGTAGCATAACACTTAACATATTATACGTTCCTCCATATAAACTACTTGAAGCAACAATATGATCTCCATTCTTTAGAAGAACTAATAATGCCGTTGAAATTGCAGATGCGCCTGATGTTGTGACCACAGATGCAATACCCCCTTCAATATCAGCAAGCCTTTGCTCCAAAACATCATTAGTTGGGTTATTTAATCTTGTGTATATATAACCTGGCTCAGCTAGAGAAAACAAATTAGCAGCATGATCAGAATTGTTAAAAACATATGATGTTGATTGGTATATAGGAATTGCTCTAGTTCCTTGAGTTAAATTTACATCATGTCCTGAATGTAAAACTTTTGTTGATAATTTTTGATCACTCATATTTAAATATTTAATATTAATTAAGAATGATCCGACTTGATAGTGAAAAGCTGCTGCTTTAGCACTTTTTTTTAGAGGTTGCAATCAGTCAAATCATTCCTCTTTAATAAGCTAATTTATAAAAAAATAATAACTATCTAAAATTCACAGATAGTCCTGCAGACAATGTATTATAATTTTGAAATGTATAATCTGCAAATGCACTAAAAATTAGGAATTTATATTTAACTCCAAAACTGGCTTGAAAATCTGACACCTCAAAATTCATGTCAATTGGATCAATCAATTTTTTAGTAATTGGCACATTACTATTTGTTTCATAAATTAAATTATATTCTCCAAGCATTTTAAATGATGAGTTTCCACCTGTGTAGCCAAAAGAACTATAAAAATTTATTAGCATAGCATCAAATGAAACTAGCATTAAAAAATTATAATTATTTAAACTAAACTTGGAAATTTGATCAGAGCCCTCTATAGAACTAAAAGACTGAATATCATAATCAATTTTCATTTTGGAAAAAGATGCAAAAGCAGAAATATTTATTGGAAGTTTATCTGCAATTTTAAAATATTGTAATAAATTGTGTTTAATTCCTATTCCTTTTAAAGTCATATCAATTCCTTTTCTATGATATTCTGGGCTATATCTTACAATAATCTCAGAATCTAGAGGTAAACCAAAACCTAACTGTAAAACTGGTGCAGGAACTCCACCCAGCGGAACTTTGTCTTTAATTCCTCTTGGTGACATTATTTTACTTTGAATTTCTGGATATATTCCTTCTGCAGGAATATTAATTGTCAGTTCTTCTTGTCTATTTTCACCAATTATTGTTGGAAGATCACTAGCATTCGAAGTTATATATTTTAGATTCGAAATTGAGAAAGTCTGATCATTTTTAGGAACAAATGACATGTTAAGCCGAAGACTAACATCGATTCCAAATTTTTTGTGAACTTTTGCCGTGTGAAACCAACCGGAATTTGAACTATATATTGAGCCCTTCATAAGAGGAGACATATATCCTTCAAAAATTTTTTTTGCATCACTTTCTGCAGCCAATAAAATTGATTCAAATCCAGATTGAGAAAATGTTAATAACGGAAATAAAAGTAAAATATACTTGAGTTTCAATTCTGCTGAGTTTAAACTAATTAATTAACCCAATTTAATGATTTAGAATTTTAAAATTTAATTATTTTTTTCCTTTTCCTTTACTCTTAGAGGAGTTTAGGCCAGTTAGATCATATTTAATACGAAAAACTGTATATCTTGGTTGTACAATGTAAGCCCTTGTTTGACTATATAATTGGTTAAAACTATCCCTGTTTATTGAAGTGTCATTAAACAAATTAGTAACACCTATTCCGAACTCCCACTTTGAGCCTTCTTTGTTATATGATAAATCAGCTTCAGCGAAACGGTATTCATTTAAAGTGGTGTCTTCATTTCTGTAATAGTTGTAAGAATACTCAGCAGTAAAAACAAAACCTTTGCCAAAATATGCATCTATCTCAACAAATGGTGAATCAGTATAAAAATAGCTTTTACTATCGCCAATGTCATACATCCTTTTGTTATAGCTATATCCTAACTCTATATTAGGCATATCTCTAAAATTAGTAGATAATGATCCTCTGTAGCTTTGAGTAAAATTAACAGACTCAAGAGGGTTATCATTAACTATATTATTAAATTGACTGTAATTGAAATTCATCCTAAAGCCAGCTCTGAAATTTTTAAACCTTTTATCAATTCTTCCAGATGCAGAATAATTATCTCTTGGAAAAGTAGAATTTTCAGCAGATCTTACAGCATTAATTCCAGAAATTAAGGTTTTATTTTGAATGGAATTTTTTGTTTTACTATATCTTAAATTGGCAAAAATATTAGTGAAATTAAAAATATTAATACTTTGATAATTCAATCCGTAATTATGAACTTCTGAGGCCTCTAAGTAAGGGTTTCCTCTAAAAAAACTATTATAATTATTGAAGACATAACCCCTAGCTAAATTATTTACGTCTGTAAACCGTGTGGTTAATCCATAATTAAACCTTAATGATTCAGAGTCTTTAAATTTAATAAAAACTCTCATATTGGGTCTAATATTAGAAAAGCTTTTGGAATCTAGAACCCCAAGTTGATATGTTTCGTTTTTATAGGTATGAATTGTAAAGCCCGGATCAATTGTAAAAATTCCAGATATAAACCTATATCGAAATGAAAAATAAGCATCACTAAAATTGAAGTCCACATCATTATTTGACAAACGATCTTCATTAAAACTATTTTGTGTTCCGTTATCTAATATTTGAAGAATAGAAGAATTAAATTTTTGATTAACATCTGTAATTCCAAAAGTAAAATTTAAGTTAGATTTTGGATTTAATATGTAATAGTAATCCAATTTGGCTTCAATTTTATTGGTTTCCGTCTCACGCTTTTGATTAATATTAAAATTAGATTGATTTCTATCTAACGGAATTACATTTCTAAATGGTTGTATTTCTTTTATTACCTGGTAAAATGGATCTTCATTTTGTGATAATTGTTGAGCTTCAAAAGAAAAAATATGATCTTTATTTAAAGTATAGTAAGCTTTAATTTCTTGATTCAAAGAACTAGGTTTATCACTTCTTAATTCATTTATATTTTCATTTGTACTAGACCCCTGTCTTCCAACATTTGAAATTAAATTAGTATTCTCAACGCTTTCAGCTGATTTAATTAATAAATTGTATTCTAATTGAAATTTTTCATTTGGGTTATATTCAGAAGAAAATTTATATAATTGTTGTTGATTATTTTGAGAGACATCTTCAGAAGTTTCTTGCTCTGAATCAGTAGCTGTATAAGTTCTAGAAATATTTTCTTTAATAATATTTTCTGTCTCAGCAAAAATTGCAAACCCACTTATCTCTAACTTCTCATTTATGTTATTACTAAAATTAAATGCCCCAAGTTTTGCGTCAATATATTTTGCTCTGTTATTTTGTAAATTTCCTAATCCTGCTCCATCAGATGAAATATTTATTGAAGTTCCAGTTTGTTGGTTCAGATTATTAAATCCACCACTAAATCTATAAAAATCTCTTCTTGATAATGCTGGTTCACCTATATTATTTGTATTACCAAGAAAGCTTAAACTTAAATCCTTTTCATAATAAAAAATCTTAGGGGCAGCTAAATGAGTATCTTCATTTCCTTTACCACCAAGTATTTCCCCAAACCAAAACTTATCCTTTCCACTTTTTAGACTTATATTGATTGCAATATTATCCTCGTTATTAGTTACACTCCTAAGTTGGTTTACTTCGGTAAAATTTCTTAAAACTTCAACCTTATTAACAGCATTAGCTGGTAAATTTTGAGTAGCAAGCTTAGAATCACCATCAAAAAAATCTTTTCCTTCAACAGTTATCTTTGTTACTTCTTTACCTTCAACTTCAATAGTTCCATCATCGGTTACCTCAATTCCAGGTAAATTTTTTAAAACATCTTCCAATTTTTTTTCTGACCCAGTATTAAAAGAGTCTGCATTGTAAACTATTGTATCGCCTTTGATTGTAACAGGCATTTCATATACTATTTCAACTTCATCTAAAGCTTCAGCCTGAGGTTCTAAAATAAAATTCTTTTCATAATCTTCATTAATATTTAAATCTAACTCAATTTGTTGAAATCCAATAAATGAAATTTTTATTTGGTAATCTGTATTTTTTTTCAAAGAAAGTCTAAAAAAACCTGAATCGTTGGAAATACCAAAACCATCTAAAATTTGACTTTCTTTTTCGACTGCAATTACATTAGCTCCCATGATTGTATTTCCAGAAGAGTCAGTTATTATTCCTTCAAACCTGCTCTGAGAATAAACAATAGTAGAAATCAATAAAATGAAAGTTATTAAAATTTTCTGCATATTTTTTAAGTTAATAGATCAAAAATTTTTATCTTCTTAATTGTTGAGATCTTCCCTGACCTCTTCTTCCTCTCCATTGACTTCTCATTTCCTCTGCCTTAGCAGTAGCTATTTCTTCATATTCAATACTACTAACAACTTTTCCTTTTGATGGTACTTTAATTTTTAATTTATCTTTAGGATTTAAAACTACTTTAGTACATAACATAATTACTCTATCAGCATTAATTTCAAGAATAAGTCCTGGTAATCCTCCAAACATTGATGGTCCAGTAGAAACAGGTATTTCGGGTGTGAACCAGGCAGTCATTACCACATCTCTCATAATCTTATCGTCAGGATTATCAGAATTTTCTTGTGAATTGGATCTATTTCTTCCAAAACTCATCACTCTTTCTTCAACTTGTTTAGTAGATGTAGCTTTGTATGCATTGTAAATACCAATTTTTTTCGTTTCGCCAGTCATTACCCACTTAATTTCTGGGATAGTATCTTTAACGAGAAAAATCTTTCCATAAAGCTCTTTCTTATTTGTATACGTGTTTGACTGAATATCTCTGTGTATATTACCCTCCGCTGGTCCTGTTACAAACTGCATCCAATTAAAGCCTCCACTTTGGGCATTAGGATCCAATCTTTCTTCCTCTCTAAAAAATGAAGATTTGCTGTCAAACTCTAAAGTATAATTCTTCTCAGTTGCAGTTTTCATTCTTCCTTTTATATATGCTTGTCTATCAGGTGATACATTTTTTAAAAAGTCCATATTAACATTCATTTTGGACATGTAATAGGCTTTACCTTGAAACTCTTGCGAGAATCCAGTATAACAAATAAATATTGATAGAATTAATAAAATTTTCCTCATGGTTATTAATTTTAATTTTTGGCAATGGTAATGATTTATTATTAAATAGACAATTAGATTGTGATAAAGTTTAAATAACATTCTTTTTTTCAAATTTAAATTTTAAATTTGAGGTTGTCATATTATTTAAACGTTAAATGCATATAGCTATTGCTGGAAATATTGGAGCTGGAAAGACATCTTTGACAAAATTACTTTCAAAGCATTACAAATTTGAAGGTCATTACGAAGATGTTTTGAAGAATCCTTACTTAGATGATTTTTATGATCAAATGGAGAGATGGTCGTTCAACTTGCAAATTTATTTTTTAAACAGTAGGTTTCGTCAAATTTTGGATTTTAAAAAAAATGGGAAAAAAATTATTCAGGATAGGACCATATATGAGGATGCATATATTTTTGCTCCTAATCTTTTAGCAATGGGACTTATGACTAACAGAGATTTCCAAAATTACAAATCACTATTTAATCTTATGGAATCTTTTGTACAAAGTCCTGATCTTTTAGTTTATTTAAGAAGTGGTATTCCAAATTTAGTCGATCAAATTCATAAAAGGGGAAGAGATTATGAAAATTCCATAAGCATAGACTATTTGAGTAGGTTAAACGAAAGATATGAAGCATGGATAGAAACCTATGATAAAGGGAAGCTTTTAATAATTGACGTTGACGGATTGGATTTTGTAAAAAACAAATCACATCTAGAATTTATTATTGAAAAGATCAACAAAGAATTATCTTGATTTGTTTTTAATTAAAGCTTTTAATTAATACTTAATCGCTTATTTTAATATCCAAAGATCCATATGCCTCTGTAATTTCAGGTTCCCCAGATATTTCTGCAGCCTTTAATAAAAGTTCGGCCCTTGAACCGTAGCATTTTTCAGCTTTTTCAGTAACAACACCGTTGATTTCAGATTTGGTTACAATTGTTAATGAACTATCATTAGGATTGTCATCATTAACAGTCAAAATGACATTTTTTTCAATGCTCTTATTCAAATCAGCAACTCCTACTTCCCCACTATGATTTCCCAAAATAGGAGCAATAACTAAACCGATTAAACATGTAAGTTTAATAAGAATATTCATTGATGGTCCAGATGTATCTTTAAAGGGGTCTCCTACAGTGTCTCCGGTTACTGCCGCTTTGTGAGCATCAGAACCTTTATAAGTCATTTCACCATTAATTTCCACTCCAGCCTCGAACGATTTTTTTGCATTATCCCATGCTCCTCCAGCATTATTTTGAAAAATAGCCCATAAAACACCACTTACAGTAACACCAGCCATATATCCGCCGAGCATTTCAGCAATAGCTAAATTTTCCATTCCAAACATCATTGGAACAAATGCTATCAAAAGGGGAAATCCAATAGCTAAAAAACCGGGTAACATCATTTCTCTAAGTGATGCTTGTGTAGAAATGGCGACACATTTATCGTACTCAGGTTTTCCAGTTCCTTCCATAATTCCAGGAATTGTTTTGAACTGCCTTCTCACTTCCTGTACCATTTCCATAGCAGCTTTTCCAACAGCATTCATAGCTAAAGCTGAAAAAACAACTGGAACCATGCCACCAACAAAAAGCATTGCAAGAACAGGTGCTTTGAAAATATTGATTCCATCAATTCCTGTAAATGTTACATATGCAGCAAAAAGAGCCAATGAAGTTAGTGCGGCAGACGCTATAGCAAAACCTTTACCAGTTGCAGCAGTAGTATTACCAACAGAATCCAAAATATCTGTTCTTTCTCTGACTATAGGATCTTGTTCACTCATCTCAGCAATTCCACCAGCATTATCTGAAATCGGACCAAAAGCATCAATTGCAAGTTGCATTGCAGTTGTAGCCATCATGGCACTAGCAGATAAAGCTACTCCATAAAAACCTGCAAAAAAATATGCTAACCAAATCGCGCTAGCAAATAAAAGTACAGATGGAAAAGTTGATATCATTCCAGTAGCTAAACCAGCAATTATATTTGTACCTGCCCCGGTGCTTGATTGTTGTACAATCTTTAATGTGGGTGTTTTTCCTAAACCTGTGTAATACTCCGTTACAGATGAAATTACTGCACCAACTACTAGCCCAACTAATGAGGCATAAAAAACACTCATAGATGAGACTTCTTTTAATCCTTCACCGAAGAATTCCATTTTCATTGATTCTGGAAGCATCCATTGACATAATAAAAGACATGAAACTGCAACTAAAAAAATTGAAGTCCAATTTCCAATATTTAGAGCACCCATAACTTCATTTTCCTTATCATCATTACTCTTTATTTTGACAAACATAGTTCCTATAATAGAAATAATGATACCAGCTCCAGCAATAAAAACAGGCAGTAATATTGGACCAATACCTCCAAATGCATCTTCAATGCTTCCACCCATATCAATGATAACATAGTTTCCCAATACCATTGATGCTAAAACAGTTGCTACATAGGATCCAAATAAATCTGCTCCCATACCAGCAACATCTCCAACATTATCACCAACATTATCAGCTATCGTTGCTGGATTTCTTGGATCATCCTCAGGGATTCCAGCTTCTACCTTTCCTACAAGATCAGCACCAACGTCAGCAGCCTTGGTGTAAATACCTCCACCAACTCTGGCAAATAAAGCGATTGATTCAGCACCTAATGAAAAACCAGCTAATGTTTCTAAAACAATAATCATATCTTCAGCAGTAGTCCAACTTCCATCCATAAATACTTTATAAAAAATTATGAAAAAAGCAGTTAGTCCAAGAACGGCTAATCCTGCAACACCAAGCCCCATAACTGTTCCTCCACCAAAAGATATTTTTAATGCGTTTGGCAAACTTGATCTAGCTGCTTGGGTAGTTCTGACATTAGTTTTAGTTGCTATTTTCATTCCCATATTTCCAGCCCATGCAGAAAAAAGTGCACCAAATATAAAAGCAACAACAATCAAAATATGAGTAGTTGGAACAACAAATGAAACAACTGCAAGTGCTAAACTAACTACTAATACAAAAATTGACAGCAACTTATATTCAGCATTTAGAAAAGCTAAAGCACCTTCATATATGTGATCTGAAATTTCTTTCATTTTACCATCACCAGCATCTTGTTTCATAACCCACGATTTTTTGTAAGTCATGTAAGCAAGTCCTAAAAGAGATAAAACTATTGGTAAAAATATAATTGTTGATTCCATAATGTTTTTTATTTAAGGACGCAAAAATAGGCAAATAGGTTTAAATAAAAAATCTGAGTAAATTAAGATTTGTATAATACTTTTTTTGCAGATTTAATTACGTCATTATAGTTAGGTATCCAATCTGCCAACAGAACAGGGGAATATGGAGCTGGAGTATCTGCAGTATTTATTTTTTCAATTGGAGCATCCAAATAATCAAATATTCTATTTTGAACTTGGTATGAAATTTCACTTGAAATATTTCCAAATGGCCAAGATTCTTCCAGAATCACAAGCCTGTTAGTTTTTTTTACAGACTCTAAAATTGGATTCATATCAAGCGGTCTTATTGTTCTTAAATCAATTAACTCAGCTTGAATATCTTGCTTTTTTAATTCTTCAACAGCTTTTACTGCTTCTTTAAAAATCTTTCCAAAAGACACAATTGTAACGTCCTTACCAATCATTTTGACTTCAGATTTTCCTAAAGGAATAATATATTCTTCCTCAGGCACCTCGCCTTTATCACCATACATTTGTTCAGACTCCATAAAAATTACAGGATCATTATCTCTTATTGCAGATTTTAATAATCCTTTTGCGTCATATGGGTTTGATGGGACAACAACCTTTAGCCCTGGACAATTAGCATACCAGCTTTCAAAAGCTTGTGAATGGGTTGCAGCTAATTGACCAGCAGATCCTGTAGGACCTCTAAAAACAATAGGACAAGGAAATTGACCTCCAGACATTTGTCTAATTTTTGCTGCATTGTTTATAATTTGATCGATTCCAACCAATGCAAAATTGAATGTCATAAATTCAATGATTGGTCTGTTTCCAGTCATTGTAGAACCAACACCTATTCCTGCGAAACCAAGCTCCGAAATTGGAGTATCAATAACTCTTTTATTTCCAAATTCGTCCAACATACCTTTAGAAGCTTTGTAAGCTCCATTATACTCCGCTACCTCTTCGCCCATTAAATAAATTGATTCATCTTTTCTCATTTCTTCGGACATTGCCTCACAAATAGCCTCCCTAAACTGGATGATTCTCATAAACTAAACTTTAAATGTTTTTCAAAAATATCAAATAATTTAAACATAAAATTATTTTTTTTAGTTAAAAAAAGCTATGCATGCATAGTATTTTCTGATTATTTTTTATATTTGTGATAGAATTTTTTATTCTTGTTTTTATGAAAGTTTTAGTTTGTATAAGTCATGTTCCTGACACCACGTCCAAAATTAATTTTTCTGATAATAACCAGGCTTTTGATAGTCAAGGAGTTCAATATGTTATTAATCCAAACGATGAGTTTGGTTTGACTAGGGCTATGTGGCTAAAAGAAAAGCAAAATGCAACTGTTGATGTAATTAACGTTGGAACATCATTGACTGAACCAACTTTAAGAAAAGCATTGGCAATCGGTGCTGACAAAGCCATTAGGATAGATTGTGAACCATCGGATGGTTTTTTAGTTGCTAAGGAAATTTCGCATTATGTCTCTTCTAATCCATATGACCTTATAATTGCTGGAAGAGAATCAATCGATTACAATGGTGCAATGGTTCCAGGTTTCATTTCAGGTTTATTAAACATTAATTATATAACAAATTGTGTAGGTCTTGAAATTAAAGAAAACACAGCAACTGTTGAAAGAGAAATTGATGGTGGAAAGGAAATTTTAGAATGTGAACTTCCCTTAATCATCGGAGGACAAAAAGGACTTGTTGAAGAAAGTGACCTTAGAATCCCAAACATGCGAGGAATTATGCAAGCAAGACAAAAGCCTCTTGATATTATTACTCCCAGTTCGAATGAGTCCAAAACTAATTCTGTAAAATATTACAAACCTGAACCAAGACAAGAAGTTAAACTTGTTGATCCACAAAATCTTGATCAATTAATTGATCTATTACATAACGAAGCTAAAGTTTTATAAATCATGTCTATACTAGCATACATTGAATCTCAAGACGGAAAAATCAAAAAAAATTCTTTTGAAATTGTTTCATATGGATCTGAGTTATCCAAAAAATTAAATTGTGATTTTTCTGTTCTTACTTTTAACGTTGATGATATTTCTGATCTTAATAATTATGGTGCAACAAAAATTATAAATGTTTCCAATAGAAAACTAGAAAATTTCAATTCAAAAGTTTACAGCAATGTTATTGCTCAGGTAGCTAAAAATATTAAGACAACTTGCGTAATTGTTAGTAGTAGCGTAAACTCTAAATACATGTCTCCACTACTTGCTGTTGAATTAGATGCTGGATACTTAAGTAATGTTGTTGACCTTCCAGTCAATTTAAATCCTTTTACTGTTAAAAGAACTTGTTTTACAAATAAAGCTTTTTGTGAAACTGCTATTAACTCTGAAATAAAATTGATTGGATTATCTAATAATTCTTTTGGATCATTGGAGAATCAAACCAATTCAACTACTGAAACAATGGAAGTTGAAATTTTAGATGAAAAAATAAAAATTAAGTCTACAGAAAAAGTATCTGGAAAAATATCGATTGCTGATGCTGATGTAGTTGTTTCTGGAGGAAGAGGTTTAAAAGGTCCTGAAAATTGGAATTTAGTGGAAGATTTAGCGGATACTCTGGGTGCAGCAACTTCTTGCTCTAAACCTGTT